>OBLF01001212.1_pt1 | contig 22079 bp, 15 predicted proteins | sample 1519231 | NCBI WGS metagenome assembly OBLF01 (sample SAMEA2602895, study PRJEB22501) | metagenome | reverse complement strand
GCGCTTCGTTCGGGACGAAGAGGCCGCGGGTTCAAATCCCGCCAGCCCGACAACTGGACCGGATTGTTGAGAAATCAGCAATCCGGTTTTTCGTTTCCTGTCCCAACAATCAAACCAAGCGATCGAACAGCGGTAAACAACCCGCCGCACACAGCGACAAACCACATCACGGCAAGCCCCCGTATTTGTTGGCGGACCACCGTAATATATCGCTCGAATCAATCGATTGCCGCACTGTTTTTGTAAGTAATACTGAAGTAATTAGAGGAACCATGAAGAAGAGTCTGCTTGCACTGGCTTCGGGCGCGTTCATTCTCGGTGCCGCCGAGTTCGTGATGATGGGCATTCTGCCGCAGGCCGCGGCCGCCACCGGCGTGGACATCCCCACCGCAGGCCATTACATTTCCGCGTATGCGATCGGCGTGTGCTTCGGCACACTGATTCTGGTATTCGGCCGCAAGGTGCCGCCGAAGAACCTCATCATATTGTTTATGGTGATTGCCTTGGTGGGCAATCTGGCTTCCGCATTCTCCGTCAATGCCGCCATGCTGGTCGTCGCACGATTCGTCGCCGGCCTGCCGCACGGCGCATTCTTCGGCACAGCCACACTCATCGCCAAGACTCTGGCGGAGGAAGGCAAGGAGGCGCAGGCCGTATCCGTGATGGTCACCGGACAGACCGTGGCCAATATGCTCGGCGTACCGGCGGGCACCTTGATGGCCGAGTTCCTTTCCTGGCGTCTTGCCTTCGGCATTTTGGCCGCTTGGGCGGCAATGACGATTGTGCTGGCGTCGGCGTGGATTCCGTACGTTGCACCGATCAAGGACGCAGGCATCGCCGGTCAGTTCAAGTTCCTCACCCGCCGTGGCCCGTGGGTGATTTTGGCCGCCGTGTTCACCGGCAATGCCGGTGTGTTCTGCTGGTGGAGCTACGTCTCCCCTTGGCTGCAGAAAACCGGCGGATGGTCGTCTTCCCTGGTGCCGATGCTGATGATGCTTGCCGGCTTTGGTATGGTCATCGGCGGTCTGCTTGGAGGTCGTCTGACCGACCATTGGAGGCATGCCGGCGCGGCCGCAATAGGTCAGTCCATCTCCTGCCTCGGCTTGTTGCTGGTGCTTATCACTCCGGGTAATCAGCCGATGACCGCTGTACTGACGTTCTGGATCGCCATCGGATTGTTCTTTACTTCCGCTCCACAGCAATTGCTGATGACCGAAGCCGGCCAGGGCGGCGGCGAGCTGATCGCCGGCGCGGCTGTACAGGTGGCGTTTAACTTCGGCAATGCCATCGGCTCGATTGTCGGCGGCGCGATGCTCACCACCTTCTCGATGAACTATCGCTATACCGGCCTGGGCGGTATGCCGCTGGCTCTGCTTGCCGTAGGGCTGCTGGCCTTCTACTCGTGGCGCTGCGAAACCGATACCGACGCCATTCACCGCTTGCGCGAAACCAAGGTGGACTGAGACCAAGCTCACAGCAAACTCCCTGACGTGTTTGTTCACAGTATTAATAGACTGAAATCAGACACGATTCAGGGAGGTCTGGCGGTATGGATGAGGAAGCACTGCTCAAACAATTCGCCGCGCAATTCGCGCATGGTCCAGACGATGCCGACGACACCGATGCGGCGGCCGCAGCACAAGGTGCCGATTCCACGGCGAACCAGGTTGCGGACGATGCCGATCAATCGCCCGCAACCTTTGATACCCAACAATTCCTGAACGGACTGGACGCGATTTTCGATCGCCACACGGCCGCCACCGAAGCCGGCCCGTACTTGGAACAGGCGATGGTGGACGCGGAAAACGCCGGCGACGAGGCCGGACTGCTCACCGTGCTCAACGAAACGATGGGCTTCTATCGCTCGCAAGGTCGGCACAAGGAGAATCAGTGGATTGTGCAGCGAGCGCTGGAACTGGCCGCTCGTATGGGCTTGACCACCGGCACATCCGAGGCGTGGGCCACCACGCTAATCAATTGCGCCACCTCGATGCGCGCGGCCAAACAATACGATCAGGCCGAGGATTTGTATCATCAGGCGCAGAGTGTCTGCCGGCATTCGCTGGCGCCCACCGACCGTAGGCTCGCAGCACTGCACAACAATCTGTCGATGCTCTACAGCGAGACGAATCGGCCCGACAAGGCGGAACTGGAGTTGCGTGAAGCGCTGCGCATTATCGAAGCCTCGAGCGTGAACCCGGACGCGGATATCGACGTGTCCAGCTCGCACACGAATCTGGCGTTGACCCTGCTGACCGAACACAAGTTGGAGGACGCGCATTGGCATGCAGCCAAGGCGCTGGAAATCTATCGCACCGGCCATCTGGAACATTCCGCGCATTATGCCTCCGCACTGGCGGGCTTCGCGCAGGTGTGCTTTGCCGAGAGACGGTATGCGGATGCGGTTACTGGATACCGGCATGCGCTGGCCGTGATCGAGGAATGTTACGGCAAGGACACCGATTACTGGCGTATCACCGCCGACAATCTGCGGCAGGCCGAGGAAGCGGCGGCGCAGGCCGGGGTGACGGTTGACAATGCGGGTGTTGCTGGCGATGCAGGCGCGCTGCCCCAGTCCGGATCGCGGCTGCCGAACAGCCCGGCACAGGGCAAGACCGGTGCGAACGCGGCATCTTCCCCATCCACCGTTTCGGTGTCGACCGGTTCTGCGGGCGCGGCCGAGGCCGTTTCCGCATGCCCGGTGTCCGGACTGAAGCTGGCCCGCGCGTTCTGGACGCAGATGGGCAAGCCGATGATTGCGGCGAAGTATCCGCAGTATGCCGGGCGTATCGCCGCCGGTCTGGTGGGTCATGGCTCGGAATGCTACGGATTCGATGATGCGTATTCGCAGGACCACGATTTCGGCCCGCGCTTCTGCCTGTGGCTTACGGATGAGGATTACGCGGCGATCGGCGAGCAACTTGAGGTCGATTACGAGGCACTGCCGCGCAAGTTCAGCGTGGATGCGCAAGGCCGCGTGACGTTCGAGGCGCATGCCAGGTCCGATGCTTCCGGAGCATTCCCCTCCGCAGGTGCAGGCTCCACCGTCATACCCGATGCGGCAAACGCACCCACCCCCGGCACCGCTACGCACGATACCGCCACTGCCGAGTCAGGCGCGGCGTCCTCTGATATGGCGGAAGCGATGACGACTCCGACCGATGCACCGCTCTCCCCCGTCACGCCGCGCGCACAGGGCGCGAATCGCCGTGACGGCGTGTTCCGCATCGGTGACTTCTTTGAGTCGATCACCGGGTATCACACTGCGCCGGCGCAGACCGCGCCGCATGAGTGGCTAATGCTTCAGGAATCGACCTTGGCCGCCGCCACCAATGGCGAGGTGTTCGCCGATCCCACCGGTCTGTTTTCCAAGACGCGCCAAGGGTTCAAGAACATGCCCGACGATGTGCGGCTCGCGCTGATCTCCAAGCGACTCGGCATGATCGCCCAGGCCGGTCAATATAATCTGCCGCGTTCGTTGAAGCGCGGCGACGGCGCGGCCGCATGGCTGTCCATCCACGAGTTCGTGCAGGCCACCGCCTCGTTGGTGTTCCTGGTTAACGTGCCGATGGTGGTGGGCTATATGCCGTATTACAAGTGGCAGTTCGCAGCATTGCGCAAGCTGTCTGGCTCGATGTTCGCGCTGTTGCCGAACGTGGGCGAACAGTTGGAAACCGTGATGCGATTGAGTTCGGCAGCCTGCTATGGCGGGGCCGGATTTGGCGAAGGCGGCAAGGGCGCGGCTCCAGCAATCGAGAAAATCAACGATATTGTGGAGCAGATTGCGGTGGATATCGTCAAGGAACTCAAACGCGAACACCTGACCACGTCCGGCGAGACCTTCCTCGAATGGCAGCGCCCGTATGTCGAGGACCACATCGCCTCTGATGATCCGGTGCTTAAAAGTTTGTAGATTCAAGCTCCCTCTGCCACGGCTTCGCCGTGCCACCTCCCTCATCAGAGGGAGGTATCAGTGAAAGGAACGTCGATGACCAACGAACTGACTGATGATGAACTGCGCGAGGCTATTGTGCGTCATGAATGGGATCAGTTCCAGCGCACCAACAATGAGGGTGGACGCGCGGCATGCCAAGGCAACTGGCCGGTGTTCCACCAGATGCGGTTGGCCCAGTTCCTCACATGGGAGCGGCCATTACTCACCAGCTATGCCGCTGATCTTGACGCGGCCGACCACGTGGGCCGCAACCTCGTGACCGAAAAATACGGCCGCATGATGGCCTCCACCGCACCGGAAAATTTCACGAAGAACATAGAGCCGTATATTCCGCGTCTCTCTGAAGAGCGCGCGGCCCGTCAGGAACAGGTCATCGCCCAGCAGGTCGCCTGGGCCAAGGATTTCCGCGAGCGCTACCCCAAGCTCGGCGAGGCGATGCGCGCACTCACCACCACCGAAGACACACCATCTGCCACCTCATTCGAAACCTATCTGCGCGGCGAGCTTGGTACGTATTCCGACCAGACCTTCGAACGTTACGAAGCGATGATTGGCGAGCGCGCCGCAGCCAGCCCGCAACGCAATATCACTGAGGAAACCTTGTTGCACACAGTCCAGCTCGACGGTTTCGACACCTTAGAGGAGGCCGAAGCCTCCCAAGCGTAATACTCAGCCATTCACTGTGTATCGGACACCCCGACTGATGTACGTCGGCCGGCCATACCCAGGCCAACGCAATCTGCCGATCGCCCCACACCCAGACCACCAACGCAGCCTGCCCGCCAGGCCCCATTTACCAGCGCACATCGGCAGAATTACAGCGAGAATAGGCCCCAAAATGCCAGTGTCATCAGTGTGGCGAGAGTGCCGAGCGCTACCATCACGCATATGACGCGCCGCACACCGACGATATCGGCGCGGCAATACCAGACACGTTCCATTTCCCAAGCAAACAGCACCACCAACAGCATGGTCGCTATTCGCAGCACCACCCATCCGACGGCAAACAGCCGCGGTTGAGGCATAACCAATACAGCCGATACGCCTACGGCGCTCATATAGCCGTACAACAGCCCAGTAATCACCATCACCGCTGTGCCGATACCGGCAGATAAGCCGGCAATGCCGTGCAACATGCGCCGCTGGGCGGCCCCCAGCTCACTCGGCGTCGCATGCACGGCCCGCACAGTCGCCACACTACGTCGCCCGGCCAGCAACGTCTGTAGCCAAGAAAACACAGTCAAGCCAATACCTAATATCGCCGCCATCACGATCAGCACGGGCCCTGCCACCATCAGACCGGCCAGCACGCCGAGCGAGCCGACGATACCGGATCTGGTACGTTGCGGCGCGGCGAAGCGCTGGTGAGGTGTTGCACCGGCGACTTGAGGCGTTGCCCATCCATCGGCTTTGGTTCCGGCAGTCACACCGTTCACCCAATTTTCCAGCGCTTGCGTATAGCCTTCGGCCAATGGCAGGTTCGGGGTGAATAAGCCCTCACCAGCCCGCATCTGATGGTTGCCGGCGAAATAGCGTACGGTGACGTTCTCGTTGCCGGACTTGTTGGCCGTAGCGATGATCCGCTGCGCCCCCTGTTCGATGGGCATGGCCGTATCGTAGGTGCCGTAGTTCACCAGCACCGGCATGGTGAGGGATTTCAGATACCGGTCGGCATCAAAGTCGGCATAGGCTAGATCAAATGGCGCGTAGTCCAGCGACATCAATTTGGCCATGTCTTTGACCACGGGCTTGGGCGCGCCGGCCTCATGCGTATAGGCGCTGACAGCCATGGCCATTTGCTCACGTCCATTGAACACCGGTGCGGATGTAAGTACGGCAAAGGCAATGTCTTGCCGTTTCGAGGTTAGAATCGTGGCGATCCAGGTGCCTTCGGATTCGGCGTAGATGCCGGTTTTGGCGGGGTCCACGCCGATTCTGCCACGCAACACGTCGAGCGAACGCCCGTATTCGCGAGCAAAACGCGGGTAGTCGCGATGCAGCACGGTGTAGTTGTCGTTGCGCTTGGCCGGCACCAAGGTCACGATACCGGCAGAGGCCATGGCGTTGGCGATATCGCCGAAATCCTCGGCACCACTGGTACCGGACCCGTGAATGAACAGACAAGCCGGGCGTGGCCCGGGAGCGCCGACCGGTTCACGTAGTACGGCGGGTAGCGTGACGCCGTCGCCGGTCTTGATGGATAGTCGGGTTTCACGCGTACGATATCGCCCCTCGTGGGGAATGTTCGCATGGGCAGGGGTGATGGTGGTGTCGGCAGAAGCGATAACGATGTGCTTGGTGTAGGGCCGTGTGTTCCATTGCGGCATCATCGCCCAGCCAAGTGTGGCGAATACCAGCGTCATCGCCATCGCGGTGACGATGACGCTCGCTACCCGCCGCACCGAAATCCGCTTCATAGTTACTATGCCTCCCCCCCCCATCAGCATAGAACGGTCGGCTCTTATCGGTCGGCTCCCGTCATAATGTGCTTCTACTGGGACCGTAATGCAATGGTTTGTAACGCTATTTTCTCTTCTTGACGGCACCGACTATGGCCCATACAACGGCCACTATTACCAGAATCAGTCCCACTACGGCGCAAATAATAGCCGTCAGCAATTGCGGATTCGGCGAGAACAACGAAATCATCCGATCCGGAGATATGTACCCGAAAACCAGCGCGATCACGCCGATAATCACGCCTAATAGTCCGAATACCACAGTAGGCGCGCTGGTGCTCTGTTTCTGGATGTTCTTGGCACTCTTGACATCCTTAGCATTCTGGACGTTCTTGGCGCTCTGGACGTTCTTGGCGCTCCCCCCAGGCTGGCATGGTTTGCCGGCGGTCTGAGACTGCCCATAGGGAGGTCGTGCTGAAGATGCTGCGTACATCGGCACATCATCGGCAGATGGAATCGGCCCACCATCTCCCTCCACGGCATCGGCAACTGTTTCCAGGGCAATCCGATCTGTGGTTGGTTCGATGGGCGATGGAGAGGCAGCTGTTGCCTGCGTATCCACATCCGAGACCGACGCATCCGCATGATTGTCGGGGACGGGCAGCACAGCCGTTTCGTCATCATCCGCTGCGGATGGCAGCACCGTGGTATCGGTTCGGTCATCGACGGTCACCATGGTTGTGGTCGCGGTGGTCGCGTCGGTTTCGGAAGGTATGGCCGTGGTCGGTGTCGCATCCTCGATGGAGGCGAATTCCTTGGTTTCATCAGTCATGATTCCATCTCCTAGTTGCAACGGCTTGATCATTCCGATTGTTCGGTTGTGTTCTTGCTTGTACTGTTGCCGTCGTATATATCGGCAAGCGGCTGGAACGTAGAGCCTTCCCAATCGGAGGCGTACACCACGTTGACACGTGCTTCCACCACATAGGGAATATTGATTTTTAATTCTGGGCCGTTGTCCGGCATGGCGGATTCCTTATACAACCATTCGTGATCAGGCCCATTGGTGGCACTTTCAGCTTCGAAGAAAACAAAGCTTGGACCCATGTAGTTGTTGTATACCATCTCGTATTTGCCGCCAACGTCACTCGAAGTGGAGTAGTAGGAGTCGGCGGTGCCGAAGGCGTAAGTGCAGGAATCCGGCAGAACGATATGCACTTGCGCCTGTGTTGCGGCTATGGTGATGGTACCGACCGGGCAATTACTGATGGAAGTTTTGCCATCCAGCATCTTCACCGTGTGCGGTCCATGTGTCTTGTCCCAATCGGACCAATCAATGATTGCCTGATCGGTGTTGTAGTTTTCACCGCTGAACGCCACACCTTGCTGCAATGTTTCAAACGTGGCATCGCTGGCATCGGCAACGAAGATGCCATCCTTTTGCACATCGTTCATGCCGTCGCTGTTTCTCGCACTGACAGATTGGCTCAGTGAAACAACAGTATTGATGCCGCTGGCACCAAGATCACGGTAGTACACGCCATACGTGCCTGAAACGATGGTCATGCAGAGCGCGCATCCACCGGCAACCAGTCCGAGAGGAATCAGACCACCGGTACGCCGTCCTCTGAATCCGAGAATGATGACCACCAGCCCCATCACTATGCATACTGCGGCAATCCAGATGGTGCCCAGACGCATAATGCCGATAATGCCCATGTCGTTTACCCAAATCAGTCCCATCAGACCGGCAAAGGAGAGGAAGGTAAGGCCCAGTATGCTCAAGACCACGATTGGGCCCGCCGGCTTGCGGCGCTTGGACTCGGTGGGGGCATAGGCCGTCGCATTCATACGGTCGGGGGCAAACGGCCCGTTGGGTACTGTGCCGGGCATCGCGCTGGGCACTGTGCCCGGCATCACGCTGGGCATCGACCGATAGACAGGCTGTGAAACAGGCTGTGAAACACTAGGCGCGGTTCGTGAAACAGGTTGTGAAACAGGTTGCGGAGCTGAATACAAAGGAGATTGAGGGACTGGTTGCGCGGCTGGATATGAGGCAGGCTGTGGAGCTGGATATGACACAGGCTGTGAAACCGGTCGCGGCGCAGATGCCCCGAATCCGTACCCTTCCTGCTGGCGAATGCCGCTTTTGGCCAACAGCCATAGCGCTAAGGCGGCGAGCGCAATACAACCCCACCCCGCACCTGGAATCACGATTGCCACGGCGAGGAACAGGAAGCATCCCAGACAATTCCAGTCCCATTGGCCGGCAATGAGGTCCTCGGCCAAGATGTGCCCATCGCGTACATCCGGCATCAGAAACCAGCCGAGTGCGTACAGAGCTGCGCCAAAACCGAAGAACAATGTACATACAATCACCAACGCACGTACTAATGTGGGGCTCCAGCCAAGCCGTAAAGCGATGCCGCTGCATACGCCGCCGATCCACCGGTCGTCGCCGCGAACCAGTCCACTGGATCGCACCCAAGTGAAGAAGCGTCGCGATGTCTTGTTTTTTTGCGGACCAGGCTGCGGCTGTGGCTGATATGGATTCGCGTTTGGATTGCTCATGATTCCATTACACCGCCCGACCACTGCCACAACGCTCGGGGAACACCCTGATTGTTCCCTGAACACCGGGTAAAACCCCGGCCGCAACGCCCTGAGCGCGGCACAATAGGAGTATGACGTCATCTCCCGAACCATTGCTGCCCGCGCGCATGCCGTTGATGCGCCCCCGGCAGGGCCGTTGGCTCACCGGCGTGTGCAAGGGCATCGCCCTGCACTTGGGCATCGGCGTGGCATGGGTTCGGATTGCGTTCATCGCACTGACCGTCCTCTACGGCGCAGGCATCATCGCTTATGTATTCCTGTGGGTGTTCATGCCTGCCGGAGACCCGGTGGCGGCTGCGGCTCGCACAGTGCCCGTTAATCAGGCGCCGCTTGCGCGAGGCAATCAGCCACTTGCCGCTCATGACGACGAATCGGCTGCCGCACCGGAATCATTGTCCGAGGCCATCCAACGTGCTCCGAAACCGGCCGTCGTGGCATTGGCCGGTTTCGCGTTGATGGCCACTGGACTGTTGCTCACCAGCACCGGTGCGGATGTCCAGATTGTGTTTCCGCTGCTGGTAGGGTTGGGCGGCATCGCACTGGCATGGATGAATCTTAGTCCGCGAGGCACGCAGCTGTTGTCTATGTTGGGCGGCATCGCACTGATTTTCATGGGATGGGCATTGTATGTGCATAATGTCAGCATTCCTGGGTGGGGCACCTCTCCTCGACGCATTGTTGCCAGCGGATTCGTGATGATCGTCGGTATCGTGGTGGCGGTGATGCCGTGGGCGAACGCGATGCTGCAACGACTCACCCACGAGCAGGCATTGAAGGAGCGCGAAGAGGAGCGCGCGGACATGACCGCCCATCTGCATGATGGCGTGCTGCAAACGTTGGCGCTGATTCAGCTGAACTCCGAGGAACCGACCACCGTATTCGCCCTGGCGCGTAGCCAAGAGCGCGAGCTGCGCGAATGGCTGTATCAGGAACGTTCCACATCGGATCGTTCGGTGGGAGCCGGATTGAAGCAGATCGCCGCCGAGGTGGAGGACGAGCACGGCAAGCCGATTGAGGTGGTCACCGTGGGCGACGCGCGGCCGAGCGCCCAGACCGATGCGCTGCTGGACGCCACCCGTCAGGCGTTGGTCAATGCGGTCACGCATGGCGGCGAGCCGGTGTCTTTGTATTGCGAGGCCAGCGACACGATGGTTGAAGTGTTCGTGCGCGACCATGGCGAAGGCTTCGATATGGACGCCATTCCGCCCGACCGGCTGGGCATCCGCGAATCGATTATCGGCCGCATCAAACGGCGCGGCGGTACAGTGGAGATAGTGTCCAGGGCCGGCTGGGGCACCGAGGTCAGAATGCATATGCCGATCGCGCTGAAAGCGGCGCAGGGAGAACATCGATGAGCGAGAACGAGACAGCCAAGATTCGTGTGGCCATGGTCGATGACCATGAGATGTTCCGTGCGGGCGTAATCGCCACGTTGCGCGATTCCTTCGATATCGTCGGCCAAGCGGCGGACGTGCCCGGTTCGGTGGCGATGATCGCACAGACCAAGCCGCAGGTGGTGTTGCTGGATGTGCATGTGCCCGGCGGCGAGGGTGGCGGCGGTGCCGAGATCCTCGCCAAATCGCGGCCCTACTCCCCCACTACCGTGTTTCTGGCATTGTCGGTTTCGGATGCGCCGCAGGATGTGGGGTCGGTGATTCGCGCCGGCGCCCAGGGCTATGTAACCAAGACGATTACCGGCGCTGATTTGATTTCATCCATCAAGCAGGTGCATGAGGGCTATGCCGTGTTCTCGCCAAAACTGGCCGGTTTTGTACTTTCGACCTTCCAGGGTGTGCCGGCGGCGGGGTCTGATGGCGGCGCTGATGGTGCGGCACGGGCTCATGATGAGGAGCTGGACCGGCTGTCCGCCCGCGAGCAGGAGGTCATGCGGCTGATCGCGCGTGGTTACACGTATAAAGAGGTGGCGGCCGAACTGTTCATTTCGATCAAGACGGTCGAAACGCACGTGAGCTCGGTGCTGCGAAAGCTTCAGCTTTCGAATCGCACCGAGCTCACCCGCTGGGCCGCCGATAGGCGCATTGTGTGATAAACGACAGATGAGCTCCCTCATCAGAGGGAGCTCATCTGCTCATATCACTCCGCGTCGCGGAAACCGTTGGGGTTCTTGGTCTGCCAGTTGAGGGAGGAGGCGGCCATGTCGTCGATGGTCAGCTCGGCCTTCCAGCCAAGCTCCTTCTCCGCCTTGGAAGCGTCGGCGTAGCAGGCGGCGATGTCACCGGGGCGACGCGGCTTGATCGCGTACGGAATCGGATGACCGGCGGCCTGCTCGTAAGCCTTGATAACCTCAAACACGGAGTAGCCGTGGCCGGTACCCAGGTTGTAGACGAACACGCCTTCCTTGTCGATGTGGTCAATGACGGCCACGTGACCCTTGGCCAGGTCGACCACGTGGATGTAGTCACGCACACCAGTGCCGTCGGGCGTGTCGTAGTCGTCGCCGTAGACCTGGACTTCCTTGAGCTCGCCGACCGCGACCTTGGCCACGTACGGGGTGAGGTTCGCCGGAATACCCTTCGGGTCTTCGCCCAGCAGGCCGGACTCGTGCGCGCCGACCGGGTTGAAGTAGCGCAGCAGCACGATGGTCCAGGACGGATCGGCCACATGTACGTCGCGCAGAATCTGCTCTTGGAACAGCTTGGAGGTGCCGTACGGGTTGGTGGTGCCGCCGGTCGGCGTCTCCTCGGTGATCGGCAGTTCCTTCGGCGTGCCGTACACGGTGGCGGAGGATGAGAAGATGATCTTCTTGACGTTGTGCTTCTTCATCACCTTGAGCAGCACAAGCGTGGAGTACAGGTTGTTGTCGTAGTATTCGATCGGCTTGGCCACGGACTCGCCCACGGCCTTGAGACCGGCGAAGTGGATGACCCAGTCGATGTTGTTTTCGGTAAAGACGCGTTCCATAAGCGCCTCATCGCGCACGTCGCCGTCGTAACGCTTGACCGGCTTGCCGGTGATCTGCTCGACGCGCTCAAGCGCCACGGGAGACGAGTTGCCGTAGTTATCTACGGAAATAACGTCGTAGCCCTTGTTGAGCAGTTCGATGTCGGTGTGGGTGGCGATGAATCCAGCACCGCCCGTAACCAGAACAGTAGTCATATTCCCTCCTTTGGAAGGACTTGCCTTCGGTTTTTCCTTCAGTATTGAGCTTACTTCACTTGACCTGTTTCACCTAGCGGCAAAACCAAGGCTTTCGAGGAATGTTTGCGTGGTGGCTTTCTGCTTGAAGACGGCCGTGTTGCCGAGGATGCGGTAGCAGACGCTGCCGAGCTCGTCGTGTACAGCTTGGCGGATGGCCTCGCGGTCGTGGTTTCCGGCCAACGTTTCAGCGAGTTCGCCCCATTCGAGACTGAATTCGCTGACTTCATCGGGCAAATCGCGGCCTTCGGCGAGCGCCTCCTCGACGATGCCGAGCTGGTCGACGAGCCGTCCGGGCAGGATGAACAGGCCTTGGGCTTCGATCAGTCCGATCGGCTCCTGCTTGACCGGCCAGTATTCGGGGTGTGCATGGAAAATACCTTCCGGGTACTCGTCGCTGATCGCATTGTTGCGGAAGATGAGACTCATCTCATAGCCGCGTTCGGTGATGATCGCGCTGGGCGAGAGGGCGGATTGGCGGTTGCCGTCCGCGTCATGGCTGGCGATGCCGTTCGCCGCGTCGTCATAACCGACCCATGCCTCGCGGATGATGTCGGATACGTCGATGATGCTCTGGCGGTTTTTCGACACCACACGCACGGCGGTACCGGGCCAGTCGAGGATTTCGACCACGGCGTCCGGATAGTCGGCGAGCGTGAAGGCGGCCCAAGTGGCGGCCTTGTGCATCGGCAGCAGTTCGCCGCCGCCCTGGTAATGGTCATGGGCGAGCACCGAGCCGCCGATGCGAGGCAGCGCGGCGTTGCATCCGAGGAAGTATCCGGGGAAACGGTCCACGAAGTCGAGCAGATGGCCGAAGGTGTCGCGGTCCACATGCATCGGCGTGTGGTCGGTGTTCACGCAGATGCCGTGCTGGTCGAAGTAGCCGTAGGGCGAGAACTGCCAGAACCATGACTCGCCGCCGAGCGTGACCGGCAAGGTGCGCAGCGTGCGCTTGTCACGTCCGGCGAAGCCCTCGTTCTCATGGCAGATCGTGCACTTCGGGTAGCCGCCGGCCACGGCGTTGCCGGCCGCCGCCTTCTTCATGTTCTTGAATTCGGGTTTGGCGAGGTTGATGGTCACCGTCAGCCCGTGCGAGTCGAAGCGCGGGTTCCGGTCGAGCTGGGCACGCTTGACATAATTGTTGGCCACACAGTAGTCGTAGAACCATTGCATGGCGGCCATGCCGCCATCCCGGTGCTCGACGAGCAGGAATCGGTCGTCGAGATCAGCGGGGTTGGCGGAGAGGATGCCCATGATGGTGTCGGCGTAGGCCGGGCCTTCCTCCGGCTTGAAAAGGCCGGCGGTTGTGGCGGCGGCGCGGAAGGCGGCGAGCAGGGGGTCGGGGGTCTTTTCGCCATAGGGGGCCTGGCTTCGGCTGCCAACAATGTCTTGGACTACGTCTGACACTGACGCCGCCGACGTTGTGGTTTTGGGTCCGGGGTAGGAATCTAGGCGGAAGAGGGCGAAGATTTGGTTGCGGGTCCAGTCTGCGTTGCGTGGGTCAAGGTCAAGATGGGCCAAGGCATAATCGATCAGGGCGTCGATGCTGGCGTATACCTCGGTCAGCTGATCGTTCATTGCTCTGCCTCCATCATGCTGGTTCGGGTATGGTTCGGCTGACGGCTCACCTGGCAGCCTCCATGATGTCGGCTACGATGGCGCGGGTTTCGCTGGCCTTCTGCTCCATCTCCTGCACGAGTTTGATCTGGGTGCGGGTGCGCACCAGATTATGCTCGGGGTACTTGGTGGCAAAGTAGATATCGCCTTCCAAGTAGTCGGCGAGAAAGCGCATGCCGCATTCCATGGTGAGCAGGTTGCCGCTGAACGGCAGCAGTTCGGCCTCGCGCGCGGTGATGCTGCCGCGTAGTTCGCCCACGAAGCCTTCCGTGTAGGCGCGGAACAGCTCGGTGCTGAAATGCACCTTGCTGAGGTCCTTTTCGTCTTCCAGAGCAGTGGACGCACCAAAGCGTATGGAATCGCCGAAGTCGAACAGCATGGAGCCGGGCATGATGGTGTCGAGATCGATGATCGCACGCGCCTTGCCGGTGGTGGCGTCCATGAGGATGTTGTTGAGCTTGGTGTCATTGTGGGTCACGCGCAGCGGAATCGAACCGTCCCTGAGCCCATCCATCACGACGGCATACTGGTCGGCGTGACTCAGATAGAAGTCGATTTCCGGCTGGCATGCGGCGGCGCGGCCGAGCTTGTCCGCGGCGAGGGCGGCCTTGAAGTCCTCGAAACGATGCGGGGTGTCGTGGAAGTGGGCGATGGTTTCGGTCAGCTGGCTGGCGTCGAATTCGGACAGGAAGTTCTGGAAGTCGCCGAATGCGCTGCCGGCTTCGCGGAACACGTCCGGGTTCGGCACGAGGTTGTAGGACACGGTGTGTTCGATGAACTTGTAGACGCGCCATGCGCCGCCATCGATCTCGGCCCAGGTGGCGCCTGAGGTGGTGGGCACAATGTCCAGCGTCTCTTTGCCCTGAGCCTTGAGAGTGGAGGTGACCAGTTCGACATTGCGCATCAGATTCACCGTATCGGGGAAGATGCTGGTGTTCATCTGCTGGAGGATGTAGCGGGGGCCGTCCGTGGTCACCAGATAGGTGGTGTTGATGTGGCCGTCTCCGTAAGGTTCGATACCGGTCACGGCACCTTCCAGCGCAAAATGCGAGGCGATGCCGAATAAAACTTCATTGCTTTCAGTCATGATGGGTCCGTTCTCCAAAACGTGGGATCAGGCTTCACGCCAGGCGATACCGCTGTCAGGCAGGTCGAAGTCCTCGGTGGTGCCGTCGGCCAAAGTCACCGTGGTCTTCTGCGGCTGATCGGTGTTGTTGATTACGCAATACAGCCCTTGCTCGGGGAAGTGTGCCACTTCGCATTCCGGATTGGACGAGCTCCAGGCCGCATACTTGTCTTCGTTGTGGGAAGCGTAGAACAGCACGCGTTCCAGCAGTCGGGCGTTGGCCGCCGAATAGGGCAGGCCGGAGATGTACACGCCGCGGCCCTTGCCATAATCGTTGGTCGCGAGCTGTACCTGGCCGCCGTCCGCGCGCAGCAGGGTCACGTTTTCATTGACCGGATACGTGTTGAGCACGGGTTCGCCGAAATCGATGCCGCCCAACGGCTTGATGGACTGGCCGCCGCCGCAGCCGCTCAGCGGGATGCGGTAGCCGGCCTGCTCCCAAGCCTCGCGGGCCGCCGGGTCGACCGGCACATCGGCGGTGATGAAGTGGTCCGGCACCACCGGCGGGAAATACTTGTCCACCGAAAGGGTCTGATAGCGCTCCTCGTCCACGCCAATCACGTCGGCCAGCTGGAAGAACCGGCCCGTTTGGAAGCGCGGTGCCGAGCTCGGCTCGCCCACGCCCACGAACGCGCCGCCGCCACGCACCCAGGCGCGCACGGTTTCCACGAGCTTCGGGTTGGTCCACACATCGCCGCCGGTGAATGCGGTGTCGACCGGGCCGCCGTTGATGATTACGTCGATATCGCTATCGATGCCATGCGCGAGTACGTCGTCGAAGCTGATGAACCGCACGTTCACGCGCATGCCGGACAGGGATTCCAGAATGCCGTAGTAGGAGTAGGTCTGCTTGTTGGGCAGGGCGTGTGCCACGGTGAACGCCATCCAGGAGCGCATCTTGCCCCAGGAATTCAGAATCGCCACGTTGAGCTCACCTTCGGCGGCCACCCCACCGGTGCGGTCGTGGATGTCGCGGAATTCGTTGGCGATATGGGTCACCGTGTCCACGAACTTCGGGAACTTGGCGGCCAGGGAGAGGTAGCCGCCGTAGCCCATGCGGCTGATCGGCGAGCGCAGGATCGCGCGGCGGGCCTTGCGCCAGTTGTCGAGGCCTTCGATGCTCGGATCGTTGCCCTCGTAGAACGTGTCGGGGAAGAAGTACGGCAGGAAGCGGCCTTCGGTGTACTTGACGCCCGGAATATCGGCGATCATGCGGGTGGTGGTGCCGTCGCCGATGGAACCGACCACGGCGTCCAGGCCGAGTTCGTCGAATCCGTCCTTGTACGGTTCGGTGCCGATCCACTGGTCGCCGAGGAACATCATCGCCTCTTTGCCGGCGGCGTGGGACATGTCGGCGAGCTGCTTGACGTTTTCGCGCACGAAGCCGGAGAGGAAGTCGATCCAGTCGCGCTGGGCTTTTCTGGGCACGCGCCATGCGGAGTTGTAGGCACCGCCGTCCACGAAGTCCTCCGGGCGCAGGCGGTAGCCATACTTGGCTTCGAAATCATCCAGCGCACGCGGGCTTACGGTGCAGGCGCAACCAAACCAGTCGACGACCTTTTCGCGGCGCTTTTCATCGAACAGGAGCGTGAACTGGTAGAAGAACGTGGTGAATCGCACCACATCGGTCTGCGGGCTGTCCTTAAGCCACTGCTCGAACGTGTCGAACACGAACTTGCGGGTGGCCGGATGGTAGATGTCGAACGGGATCTCGTGTTCCTTGTCGCCCCAGTCGTTGGTCAGATGGTTGTACATCTCGACCGGGTCCCAGATGATGTAGGCCAGGAAACTCACCGTGTACTCATGCCATGCGGCAACGCCGCTCACATGCACGGTGTCCTCGTCCGCGTCAAGCGTCCAGTTCGCCGAATCAACGACCTCGCCGGTGGTGCGGTCTACAACCTCCCAATACTTGTGAGGGTCGGCATCACGATTCGGCTTCAGCTGCTCAGCGAAGAAGCTTTCCATCAGCGGAATATCAACCGTATCCGATTCGGCGAGAATGCGATCGGTCAGCAGATACACCTGTGGCGTCTCATCCATATGCAGCGTAATCCACTCGTTATGCGCGCGAGTCGGGAAATACGCATTGTAAATCTTCTTGCCCAAGGCAAGCACAGCCTCATCCAGATGCGTGCCATCGGAGTTACGAATGGCGTCTGCTCCCCACAGTTCGGCAAGCTCCTTGGTCTTCTCCGCAAAATTCTCCTCGCTAGGCAAGGTGAAGCGGCCGGTGCTAGTCATAGTCTCTCCTTTGAGGACATTGATTATTTTTTTGGATAATTAAATTGTAAACAATATATGCATATAAAACAAGAATCCGACACAACCGTCGGGCGTCCAGGATCCTGACTGTATAAATCCTTGAGAGTAGCCCCACGGCAACGCCGGAAGAGCGAATTGAACATCACCGGAGCTTCCCGGTCAGTTTCACCGACAATCTCATGACAAGAATCAGGAAGGCTCTGGATCGGTATGGTTGCGTGCTACTTATTGTTGAGAAGCCGTCCGGCGCCGGAAGGAGTAGCACGAGGCACCGGACGGCGGGAATTATTGGTCTTAGGCTGTCCGCTTAACGCGTCGCCTTCGGCCCCTGCAATTAAGGACTCGCCTACGGCGAGACTCAATGCTGCCTTCGCTCGGCTACCGCCTCGCTCGGGCCGACGCTACAGACAGCCCACCGGGCTGTCCGCTTAACGCGTCAGCCCTTGACCGCACCAGCGGCGAGGCCGGCCTGCCAGTAGCGCTGGAGACCGAGGAAGAGCACGATCACAGGCAGCACACCGAGCAGAGCACCCATCATCAGAGCGCCACGATCAGTGAAGGTAGCCAGAGAGACCATGCCGTACAGACCCAAGGTCACCGGCTTCAAGGTGTCGGAAGAGACCATCATCAACGGCAGCAGGAAGTTGTTCCAAGTGGCCACGAACAGGAACAGGAAGATCGTGACCATTGCCGGAGCCAGAATCCTCAACACAATGGTGAAGAAGATGCGAGCTTCGCTTGCACCATCGATACGCGCCGCCTCAAGCAGCTCGTTCGGCACTGAGGTCTGCGCGTATACGCGGCCCAGGAAGAAGCCGAACGGAGAGACGCAGCACGGGATGATGATGGAGAGCATCGTGTTGGTCAGGTGCATGGCATGGAAGATGGAGTACTGCGGAATGGTCAGCAGAGCGGCCGGCATCAGCATGCAGCCCATAATCACGCCAATGGCAAGGTTCTTACCCTTGAAGTTGAACTTTGCGGTAGCGTATCCCGCCATCACAGCCACGAGCGTACCCACCAGAGCGGAAACACCCGAGTAGATCAGGGAGTTCAGCACCCAGCGCCAGAACTGGCCACGGGTCCAACCAATCAGCGTGCCATAGTTCTTGGCGATGGCGGCAGGCAAATCGCTCAGACCCACGGCGAACCACAGACCGTTGCTGCCGGTCATCTGGCTCGGCGTCTTGGTCGAGGCGATGATGGCCCAGTAAATCGGGAACAGAAAGTAGATCAGCGCGAAGACCAGAACAACGATGGTGATGGTCTTGACCAGCGCGGAAGGCTGCATGGAACGAGGCAGGTCGTTGGCATGCTTGTCGCGAATCCTGTCAGCCTTCTTACGAGCGCGTGCGACCGCGCGGGATTCCTTATCAGTAGCTTCTACGGTGCTCATTCTGCGTTCACCTTCCTTTCAACGAGCGTGTAGACCACGGCGAGTACGCCAGCGATCAGTGCCATAACGATGGCCACAGCGGATGCAGGTCCGTCACCACCCGGGGTCAGCGTGCCCTGCGAGGTATTGAGGGCCATCATCATTGGCGTGTACGACTTGGAAATGCTCGGATCGGAAATCGACATCACCTGCGGCTCGTTGAACAGCTGGATGGTGCCGACGATGGAGAGCAGCATGGCAAGCAGGGCGGCTGCACGCACGTTCGGCAGCTTGATCTTCATGGCGATCTGGAAGCCACTGGCGCCATCGATGCGTGCGGCCTCGTACAGATCGTGCGGAATGGCCTGCAGTGCGGCGAGGAAGATCAGCATGTTGTAGCCGGTGAAGGTCCAGGTCGTGATGTTGGCCATAGAGCCGAGGACCACATTGTCGCCGAAGAAGTTCACCTTGATGCCGATGGCGGCAAGTCCCTTAACGATAGGGGAAATCTGGCCGTTGTAGAGGTACACCCAGATGATGGATGCGACCACGCCCGGAATGGCGTACGGCAGGAAGTAGCTCAGACGGAATGCGGTGATGTGCTTGACGATATAGGAATCGATGAGCATTGCCAGAGCAAGTGCCGCGATGATCATGACCGGCACCTGAATCACGGTGTAGAGCACTACCCTGCCCACGCCAGCCCAGAAGTTGCCGGAAGTAATAACGTATTGGAAGTTCTGAAGTCCGACGAACTTATCGACCAGTTCCCCGCCGCCGTATGCGCCACCGCCCGTGGTGACCTGGCGGAAGAAGCTGGAATAAATAGCCCAAATGATGGGAAGAATAAATACCAGAGCGAACAGGATGCCAAACGGTGCCATGAAGGCCCAGCCGGTACGATTCTCACGCTTCACAGCATCAGAAGCCTTTGGCTTATCGGCACGCCTGGCGACCCCCGTCTTCGCCGTTTTTGTTGTTGCAGTCATAGGGAAACCTGTCTTTCAAAAGAACAGTGAGAAATAGAAAGTACGTAATGCAGTTCGAATCGATGCAGTCAGATCAAACACAATTAATGACGAACCGAACTCGAGTAAAAGGAAAGGCCGGAGTGTTGAGCTCCGGCCTTTCGATGTGTGGTTGAGGATATCAGCGGCTGGAAGGAACCCTAACCGTTAATGTCACTCGGAAACAGACAGGCCGAAGTTCTTCAGCGTATCCACAGAGGTGGTCTGTGCGTCGGAGAAGATGTCTGCAACCTTGCCGGAGCCATCGGTGGCCTTGGCGGCGGTTTCGTTCATCTTGGCGGCGACTGCGGAGAAGCCAGGCATGTAGGTGAAGTCACCCATGTTGTTGTTAGCGGTCTTGAATTCCTTCATGATGTCCTGACCACCGAAGAAGGTGGACCACTCGGAAGGAGTCTCAGCGTCTTCAGTGGTAGCAGCCGGCACGAGGCCCTGGGAAACCAGATCAGGAACCTGGGTGTTGAACCAATCCAGGAACTCCATTGCTTCCTTCGGGTGCTTGGAGTTCTTCAGCACGGCCACGGCGGAACCACCGTCAGGGCCGGTCTTGCCAGCGTTGCCGAACCAGTCACCGAGCTGAGCGACCTGCCATTCGCCGGAGCCGGTGCCACCGGAGGAGGTCATGAACAGCGGGGCTTCCCAAGCGGCGGCCACAGTACCGATCAACGAGCCATCCTTGATGGATGCATCGAAGGACGGATCCCAACGCGGGTTGGTGGTGGCTGCCTTGGCGTCGAGCAGCTGCTGGTAGAAGTCAGCGGTTGCCTTGGAGCCATCGGTCTCGGTGTTGACGACCCAGGAGTCGCCCTTCACCTTGTACCAACCACCGGAGGCGCCAGCCAGACCGGAGATCATGTTGCCGGCCTCATCAGGCTGGTAGGACATGATGTACTTGCCAGCGGCGGCAGCGGTCTTGGCAGCGGCGATAAACTCATCGGCGGTCTGCGGAATCTCGGTGATGCCGAGCTTCTCGAACTCAGCCTTGTTGTAGAAGTAAACCAGCGGGCCGGTGTCCTGCGGCAGGCCGTAAGCCTTGCCGCCAACCTGAACCAGGCTGTACGGGCCGGATGCGAAGTCGTTCTTGTACTGCTCGGCATACTGGGTCACATCCTGCAGCAGACCCTTGGTGAAGACCTCAGGCAGCTCGGCGTAACCGACCTGAGCCAGATCCGGAGCCTCGCCGGACTTGACGTCGGTCTCAAGCTTCTTGATCATGTCAGAGGCCTTACCATCGAACTTGGTGGCCTTGACCTGAATATCCGGATGCTGCTTATTCCACTTGGCAACGATGTCGTTGACCAGAGTCATGCCCTCGGAATCCGGCAGACGGTGCATGTAGGTGATGTTGACCACGCCACCATCATCGGTGGTCTTCGTGTCGCCGGCAGTGTCGCTGCCGCAACCGGCCAAGCCCATTCCCATTGCTGCTACCGCGGCAAAAGCAGCCACGATGCGCTTATTGCGAGATACCATATCTCTACTCCTTCGTAGTGAAATCATCATCTCAGTGTGATGACTGATTACTAATGTATGCCCTCATTCTTTTATTGTCAACTTAGCTAACAATTACCGCGCGTCCCGTTGAGGCGAGTAGCATTAAACCGGTTCGATGCTCGATTGTGCGAGTTTGTTCATTTCATTAACTCCCCTTACAAAGCAACGTACTTTTGGTCCACCGGTAGGCCTAATGAGATATTGGATAGCGGCAACAATCCAAGACGTTAGCTTGCAATCGTCCACCGCAAATTGCAAGCACTTGCCAACATTATCGGTTTTCAGGTCGCCGGCGCGATACCCGACCAGGGGGCACCGCACCTTAATGAGACGCTACACGAGCAGTCTCAGCAACTGGTAGAGCTGCCACAGGCTACGCACGTTGAAGTGCGTGCCGTCAACCGTGGCGTTCGCCTCGCCATCGCCCATATGGACGATCACGGTGCGCCCGTTCACGGTCAGACTACCGTGCATCGTGATATGATTCATCTTGCAACCTTGTTGATTAAAGGCGCAAGCCGGTAATCAACGCAAAGGCCCGATGCTGCAAACGTCGGGCCTTTTCTTATCGGCTCACGCCGATCGGCCCGTCATATCAACGGGGACACCGCATGTTACGGCATCACAAACCAATATATCAGCACCCCGGCGGCAATCAAGAAGACAGGTTCCAGAAAAAGAAAAAAAGGGCCTGGGCATGTTGCCCAGGCCTCGGTTCGCGGACAGGGCGAGATTCGAACTCGCGGAGGGTTGCCCCTCAACGGTTTTCAAGACCGTCTCTTTAGGCCGCTCAGACACCTGTCCTGATGCGCGTTCACACGCGCAAGTATTCATTATACAGAAGGGAGGGATGTTGATATTCGGCAGTGCGGTCGGTCTTGGATTCGCCTGCTGGCTATCAGCGATCTCTCCCTCAGTAATCTCTCCCTCAGTCAGCTACGCTGACAGCTCCCTCATCAGAGGGAGCTAAAGCACGATGAGACTCAGGCCTCCCACTTCGTGGGCTCGATAACTTCCTTGCCGCCCATGTAGGCGCGCATGGCCTTCGGGATCT
>OBLF01001204.1_pt1 | contig 22224 bp, 23 predicted proteins | sample 1519231 | NCBI WGS metagenome assembly OBLF01 (sample SAMEA2602895, study PRJEB22501) | metagenome | reverse complement strand
AGGTCATTTATGGTTACACTCCTTTGTTTTCTTTCGTCGGAAATACAATTTGAGTTTACCATAAATGCCTTTTTATTTTTCTAACTTAATTTTACAATTCGCGCAACTAAATATTTCCAATGTATCCAAAAAAGTGTTTTTTGAAGCTATTTGCGATAAAAATTCAAAAAAACTAAGCATTGTACACTTTTAACTCTAGTGATGCACCAACTATAGTACGTTTCACATAAACGATATTTTATCAAATTGGATAGTCAAAATATGACTGCCTACTTCAATATGCAAAAAAACATAAAAGTATGAATCTATCAAATTATGCAGCATTCTGGAATAAACTAGTTAGCTGAGTACAAGTCTCTGGCTGTACTTAATAGATTTTCCTGTTGTTGCTATCATAGCGACTGTCCAGAATTATTGCAAAGTAGTATTTTCTAAGTTTTTTTCGAAAAAATGACTTTTCTATTTCCCGCAAAAAGAATCAGTAACTAGAAAAGTCACTCATAGATGTTGTTTAATGTAAGTGTGTAGGATAAGTCTGCCAAATAACTCCCGGCAGTAGCATCAAATTATGATTTTCAATTTTAGCACTAAGAGCGTACTGCTACATCCCAAGTCAAGGATGTAGTTATTCCCAATTTAGTGTTACCAATCCAAACCGATAGTAACTTATAAATATCCGTCAAATAAATTGACACTTAGGAGACAGTTTTATGAACAGATACAGATGCTTATTTCTTTTGTGAGTCTCTTTTTGATTTGCATACAAGAAAAAAGTGTTGGCAGAAAATCGGTTTCGATTTTCCACCAACACAAAATATTATAGAACCTTGATTTCATACGCATTACTTAGCCTTGCTCCACTAAATGATACAGATTAACTAGGACACTCGTATCATTTTCTCCTGCGGTTCCCTTCCAAAAAACCCATTAAATCAATATTAATCTCAGAAATTAATACTAAAAAACCGCATCATTTATGATACGGTTCCCCATGATTGATCCACCTTACTTGGTGAATTCACTCTACCAACAATAACATCATTCACCTATTATTCTAACTTGTTTTTATTCAGAGACAATAATTCTCCAATTTCCATCATTTTGTAATTCCAATTCATACTGAAAGTAATTCGTTACTTTTGATAGAGTATCAAGGTATTTTACATCAACTCTCACTTGAATACTTTTTTCATTTTGTGTATAAATTGGATTCACTAATTCCACAAATTTAAGATTCGAATTGATTGGTCGCATAACATCATTTTCTACATAATACTCAAGTTCTTTTTCTGATGCAGTTGGATAAAGCTTGAAAAATGTCTCTAAAAATTCAGTGATTTCTTCCGCTGTTTTGGCATCAATTTCTGAATCACTTGCCACTGGTTTTTCCTCATACTTCACTTTTTCTGGTTTTCCAATCATCGTAGGCAGACTCGTCACAATATGGTTGCCTTTTTTATCTTCAAATATCCTCACTTGATATGCAGAAAAAACCTGTTGTGTCTTTTTCCCCTCTGTAATCTTTTGCTCCACTAAAAATGAAATAACAAATTCTTTTGAGTGCTTCTCAACATCTAGAATTTTTACTACTTGAACTTCGGAACTAGTGGGAATATCCGCTCGAACCATATCTTGACTTAAAGTCACCCCTTCCTCAGTCAGATATTGTTCAAGAGTAGTCATTCTCTTTTCGATGGCTTCTTTGTCATTCTTCCAAGAAAAATACTCCTTCGCAAAATCAATCGTAAAGTTCTCGACACCAGAAGTATTCACTATTTTTTCTTTCACAACCACTTTCTCATGAGTCGTGTGTCGGTCAATTGCTGTGAAATTTTTGTATATCCCAAAAGCGAGACTACAAAACAATAAAAACCAAAGGACAAGAACCATTTTTCGATGCTTGCCCACTGAAATTACTCGTTCTTTCTTCTTTTTTGGAGTCTTCTCCTTCTGACTTCGTTCAATTTTTATGTTCATTTTCCATTCCTCTTTTCTATTGTTTGTATCGACCGGCTCCGATAAGATGTTGCTGCCAATAGGGTTCGGTAAGATTTGTCCAGCCCACTGGATCTCCCGCGTGATACATGCGATTCTCTCCTGCATAAATGCCGACATGAGTCACGTAAGTACCAGCATCATAAGTTGAGTGAAAGAAAATTAAATCTCCTGGCTTGGCATCTTTTAGGTCAATATGACTCATGGCATCATACTGATCCTGTGCCACCCGTGGAAGTTTCAGACCAACTTTGGCATAACACCATTGAGTTAAGCCACTGCAATCAAAACCCGTTGCGGGACTTGATCCACCAAATACATAAGCCATTCCTTCATACTTAAATGCCTCGTCAAAAATCCCTTGGACTGTTTTATCATCAAACTGTATCGTGGTCAGATATTGTTTCATCAACAAACAATAAAACATATTTCCGTAGTTGTAGCGCCACCCGCCATTTTCTTTAATGGCGATTGGATTGGGGTAATCAACTTTTTGACCACCTGATTTTTCTTTTGAAAAGGATTCCGCCAAAGCAAAACTATGCTTCTTTCCATTTTTTGCGACATGATTTATATAGCCTCCACCATAATTATAGGCTTGGATGATACTATCTTGATCACAGCCTAACTCTTTAGCTCGTTTAACCAGAGAAGCAAAATAGAAACACCCTTGTTTAATGGATGCCTCGGTATCTAAAGAATTAGGTGGTAAGCCAGCTGATTCAGAGCTTTGCATCACGTCTTTTGCTGTACCACCCGACTCCACTTGAATAATCGCCAAAAGAATCGGTACATAATCTGAAATGTCCGATTCCTTGGCATACTTTTCTACCAGTGACCGATGTTTTAATACTTCTTCTGAGACACTACTGCCACCGGGAGAGGTACCAGAACTGTTGCTTCCTTCACTATCCTCACCAAATAATAAGCCGACACACATCAAGATGCCCATAAAAGAAATCGTCAGGATTGCCAACGAGATTGTACTCAAATTTCTTATGGTCATTTAGTCTCACCCGGCCTTAGTTTTGGAGGATGACTCACTCTTTTTTGTACTTTTCGATTGCCTGCTTTTGCAAGAATAGATCGCTTCTTCGCCTGTTGGATAGGATTCACTTTTCTTACTGGTTGATTATTTTCTTTCGTACTCAATTTTTGATTTGAGAGTCTTCTTTTGATTTCAGGATTCGAATTCATTTTTACAATTCGATTGGCTGGTACATTCTTTGGTATCTTACTTTTCTGAGATTTGGATTCCTCTTTTATCGGAACATTGCTCCTACCTTTTCTATGACGATTTGCTGAATTTCCCAATACTTTCCGCTTTTCAGCCATTTTTTCATCTCTACGTTGTCGTTGTTTTTCTCGCAACTCCGCTCGATTCGCTTTTTCTTGGACAAGTCCACGCTTGAATTCTTCTGGTGCTTTTTTCGTCTTTTCGATTTCTTTATGCAGATTGTATTTCAAATTAGTTGGTGTATTCCTTACTTGATCCTTTACTTGTTGTGCTTTGGCTTTTACCATTGATTGGGTATCTAGTACCTTGCCGATTTTTCTCCCGGCCAAATTCATTCGAGATTGTTTCTTATTTTTTGAGATTGGATTTTCCTTATTCGGGTCAGATATTACCTCTTTATTGTTAGATAATGATGGATTCTTTCGTGGAGAACAACCAGAAGACTTCGATCTGGTTTTTGATTGATCTTTTGCTAGTTTCCCACCAACTGCTGCACCACCACCAAAAGCCAATGTTCGCCCAACATTTCGATTAAGTTGCCGTAGTTTACGATTCATCAACATTTGCGGTTTTCGCATGACACGTCTGCCCATTGACTGGCTATCATTGCTTTGGAGGTTGAACATACTCATAATGTCCCCCAATTTGAAATAAATCCCGGCAAAAGTCACAATTTGCAGAAATGCTACCATAAAGAAGGGATAGGTCGCTGAAATATTGAAAAACATGGTAGAAATACTGAATGCCGTGGTGATAACCAAGGTCACTCCCGCTCGCATCATAATCGTATTGAATAAGCGAATAATCGCCTTTTTCCCCAAACTTTCATAAGTTGGCAACATCGACAATAAAAAGCTAATAGGTAGAAACATCGCAAAGATAATGAAGAGAATTTGTGAAAACAACATAATCCCGGTCAGGAGAAAAACAAAGAAAGAAATGCCAATGTTGAACAACACCAAAAAGACCACGGTCCCTAATCGGTTCATGGTCTTGGTGATACTTAGATTCGCATTGTCGTTTTCTTCAATCTCCGCTTTGACTGCCTCTTCTCGATCCTTTCCTTTATTTTCATCTGGACTGACAGATAAAATCTTATTGACTCGCTCCTCCCCAATTTCTTCTATATTGGAGTCATCAAACTGTAATAAGAGCCACGGTTGTTGGACTTGGATGGAAAACAAACTATCCCGAATCAAATCTACGCTATCTTTTCCTTGGCTTTCCGAATCGGGTACGACAATCTCGGTACCTAAACTAAGGGCAGCTTCACTAACATCTGAGCTAAAGTCATTGATTTTCGTGATATAGGTAGGCGCATAAGCAATAAAAGATCCTGATAGTAGAAAAATCACTACAAAATTGATGACTGCTCTCACTGCTTTCGTAGTTTCTCGTTTTAATAATCCGGTGTATGCCACATAAGCTCCTAATGTCAAAACCATCAAAAACAGAAACCCAAAATAGAAGCCAGAAGTTTGAAGACCATTTTCGTTTATACCAGCTAGTGTTTGGATATTCTTCCCAATACTCTCTGCCGTATCCGAAATGAAATCTAACTTATAGGCTTCTTGAACCACATAACCCGTGGCATTCGACAGATACAAACTAACCGTCCAAATAAAATTGGTAATGGCATAAAGGCCATACATCACGCTCTTGCCTAAGCCATCGCCCCAATTCCACGGTAGCCAATCCCATGAACTATCCACAAAGAAATCCAACTGATAGTTACCAAGTGAATATTGGGAATAAAGATTTCCGGCTTCAACTGTATCATCAACCAGACCAGTTGCCTCAGCTATCGTACCGACTAAACTCAATAGAACTGTCAGAGTGATGATGCTAATAAAAACGATTCCCACAATCCGAAAAAGTTTCTTTTTCATCCCCTCACTCCATTCTCTCACGAATAGGTGGACGGGTATCAAAAGCATGGAAGAGTTCTTCAAAGACTGGATGAACTTGAACCACACCTACTCGCCCATACAAATCTTGCATTAAACACTGACCGTTTTCCAAATCTCTCAGGCGTTTTTGATTGCTTTCATCTTCTCGATCCAAGCCAAAGAATTCCAAGGTTTTCTTGATTTCATGAATATCGGTACTGCGAAACGCAAACTTCAACCCGATATTATTCTTCAAGCGTTCATCCAGTAAATCATCACTATTTTGCGTGACAAAATAAACCCCGGCATTCATGGCCCGCCCAGCACGAACGAGCTTATTCGATAATGTTTTTCCTTGTGCCACTTGAAGAAAACTCCACGCCTCATCCAAGTCCACTATCTTGAAAATTTCTCGGTTGCTATGGATGAAGTCCAAAGCAAAAGTGGAAATGACGATTAGCATAGAAACACTAAGCAACTCCATGGTGGTATATTCTTCAAAAGTGGTTTCTGCATCTGGTAAAACTAAATCCGCTACTTGAATGATATTTAACTGTTTATCTAAACTAATCGACTGGGTAATCGAACCATCTGAGAAAAGCAAATGGGCAAAATCATAATCGGTAAAGGACTCGATATGATCGGCGATATTTTCCGCAACTGTTGAGCCCTCTTTTCGAAGCTCATTAATAACTTGTAGTAACCCTCGTTGATCACTTTGAGTAACGGTTCGAATGGCTTTGCGCAAAACAGGAAACTTCTCCCCATCCCGACTAGAAATTCCTGTTAAAAAAGTCAGGATATCAATCGCTAGACTTTCTGAGTCTTTCTTTTTCTTCATGATGACATAGGGATCAAGTAAGCCTTGATTTTCTGGTTTACTAGTCAAGTTGAGAATATTAATTTCATCCGCAATTTCTGGCAAGGTTTCTTTCCATCCACCACGTTCCCCTTTTGGATCGACAATCACAGCTTGACCACCAAAAAGGACGGCATAATAGACTAAGAGATTATTACTAAAGGATTTACCTCCACCAAGAGAACCAAGAAAAGCTGCGGCAAGTGCATTGGTAACTGACCCCTTTACCCCTTGTGAAGCCAATGCCGGTTTTAGATAAACATTGCGCCCCGTATCTACATTGTAACCAAAGTAAATGCCTTCCAATTCTCCTAACATTTGAGTGGCGCCAAAACCAAGTCCTGCTAAAAAATCAGACGTAACATATTGGATATAGTCATTCATATATCGCTTACTAGAAGGTAAGAATTCTTCATGTAGACCCATCATATCGCCAAAGGGCCGGACTAGTTTTACATTGGTATCGTCATAAAAATCCAAGACTTCGTCACAGCAGCGTTTTAGTTCATCAACTGATTCTGCACTCACTCGAACCACATAGCTCAATTTGTACATGGATTCCTTGGACTGATCCAAGGTGGTTTCTAGTTCATCTACTGAATCCAAAGCGTCCAAAACATTCGAATTGGTCTCATTGTCGGATTGATAGGCGTGGTTGTCTAAGTCTTTCAGTTCCTTTTTCTTGTTGCGAACGGTGGCAAGTGCCTTTTTATTGGTGACAATCTCTACATTCATACTCGTGTCGATAGGAAACGTGAATTGTTGTTGCTGGTAATAAAAAAGTTCCGAGGAAGGAAACTCCATCTCTCCCACAATCGTGTTGATTGTTAGATACGCGACATAAGACTCGTGATTTTCATGTTCAATCCGTAAGTAACGGGACTTTTCTTCAATCAAACAACGACTGGGACGTAATAAGTCATAACGTTTCACCAGCGTTTCTGATTTCAGCTTTTTCTTTGGCAGCTGAAATTCATATTCTTCAAATGGTGTACCTTTTTCACCATAGATATGTTCAATCAAGTAAGTCAGATCACTCGGTGTGACTCGTCTGACTTTAAATCTCCGAGCTAATTTACTTTCCATTAATTTTTCAAGCTTAGTATACCGGCGAATTTCTTCATTGGATAAAGAAACAAAATCCCCCATCAAATGATGATTCACCCCATAGACAAATTCTTGAATCCCAGAAAAGAAAGATATTTTGAGACTTTTTAGATTGACCTCTTCATCTGTCGCAATCAGTTTGAAGCCAATAAAAAAGCGATAATCAATCTGACTATCGCCAATCATAGATACTAATGCATCTGTCTGTAAATCAATTCGTTGTAATGCAACTTCTTTGAGTCGCCCGGTAATCTCTTTCTTCGATCGTTCTTGCGTGGCCCGAATACTACTTTCTGTGGCAATTTGTAAGGCATGGATCTTGCCTTCTCTGTTCTGGGCAATCAATTGACGAAAGCTATCGTGTACTTGATATTTCTGTTCAGGTGATAAGAAGGAATAGTTATAAGGCACTAATTCATAGTAGGCAAAACACTCGCCTTCTTGGTTAAAGACAAGATTATTCTCGATATACTTAATCGGGTACATAGTTTACACTCCTTACCAAAGTGACAGGTTCATCCCATCGTTTCTTCTTTTCTTTGACTTTCTTTCCTGCAAAAGTAACCTTAAACCGCAAGTGATAACTGATAAAGGACCGTAAAAATCCCAATGGCTTCTTGCCGTCAAAGGTCTTTTGCGACATAAACCACATAACCGCCGCCGGTATGCCCAAGTATTTTAAAAAAGCCCCCTCTATCATAGACAGCGGAGGCACATGGGCAAATACGATGACAAACAGCAAGGACAAAACAAACCAAGCCATCTGGTTAAAGGTCACAGGAAAAGGCAGCTGAAAGTCATTAATCGCGTATATGACTTTTTCAACTGCCCAGATACTAGTATAACTTTTTATTTTCTTCATCAAATCATTCCTTTAAAAAGAAGGATAGTTTAGAAATCAACTACCCTTCAATAATTTTGTTAATATGGATACTCAAAAACACCTCGACTCGTTACCAAATAATTTCCCCCAATCTCCAAGTCTCGACCACACGCATCAAAATCAATATACGTCTTCAAGTGTTCTGGTACTTCGCCAAAATCACCATTTTCAACAATCAAGAAATACGCTACATCACTCATATCATCACAGTCCGGATAATAGACAATATCATCCACATGCTCTACCATTTCTTCAAAAGAATTAAAGAAAGCGTGTTGAATCTCTGAAGCAACTTCACCAACTGGTGTTCCTTCAAGTTCCTCCGCTAAGCCACACAACCGATTAATTTCCTCAATTGGCGTATATTCATCAATCTCAAAAGGCAGTTCATAATCATGAATCGCATATTCTTCATATTCGTCATTTAATCCAATCCGTTCTTTCACTTCATCAAAATCGATAGGTGGGGTAAACCACGCCCCCACCAACTCACCTTCATTGTATTTTCCAAGATTCGCGATATAAATACGCATCTGTTCCATCATGATTCCCCCTTATGCACCGACGATTCGATTAAACAAATTCAGTAAGACATCTTTCACACCAGAAGCATTAAAGACTAGACCTACCGCAATCAAGGCAATCACCAAAAAGCCAATCAGTTTAGAAAACTCTCGCTTAAATCCTAAAAATAAACCAATGACTACAATCGCCAGTAAGACTAAAGATTGGGCGTTGGTCAAAAACCATTGATACAAATTTTGTCCGAAATTCATTTCATCACTTTCCTTTCTTTTCCATTGCTTGATCCGCCACTACCACCAAAAACCAATAACATATCTTTCCAATTTCCATCAAAATTCCTCTTTTCATACAATCAAGTTTTCAATTGCCATACTTTGTTGTTCTAAAATCTTTTTGTGCCGTTCAGATAATTCGGCGTTTAATACCATGTCACTAATAAAAGAGGTTCCTCTAATACGATCCAATTCAATCGTCATTTTTAAAGTAGGGGCGACTTGCCTTCCTAACCAGTTGTAAGTTCGTTCTATCGTGTACGGCTTTGGCTCTGAGGTCAATTGAATTTCTTTACGATTTCGACCGACAAATCGGCCCCACTTTTCATTAAGAGGCCAGTTGGTTCTTCTTTTTCCTTGTACCTTGTCTGCAATTCGCATGTAGCGAGTAATGATTGAAAACGTAGTGCTCTCAATACTTCTCCCTTTCATCAAATCCATAATTGCGTGATAAGCACGTTCATTTTTCAACCGAATTTCAAACCGATTCTTCGTTTCTATCTGGTCGAGAGGTATCCCTAGTTTGATATATTGCTCATAGTCTTTTTCATAGAGACAAAAATAAACCTCACTTTTGAGACTGCCTATATATAAGGTATTCCCCATGCCATCCTTTTCATCAGCTTTCAACAGCTCCCCCGACCGATAACTTTTAAAGGTTCGGAACAAGGAAATACATTCTTCGTTTTGGCATTTTTTGGTTAAATAGGGAATATTCAGTAATCCTGCATGGTCATTGATTGCCAAATCCAATCGTTTCATCACGCCGCCTAACTTTAAACTTGTCTCAAAAAAATCATACCAACTTCTTTTTTGCGCAAGTAAAAATGTTTCGAATTGCCGACAACCACGTCCTTTCATTTCAATGAGAATACCTTTGTCTTCTTCCTGAGATACCATCACTACAATATCTCCCATAACATATTGTTCTTGGTAAGAATAAAAGGCATAATCCTCATGAAGCATATAATCAAAATTTAGATGCAAAACCTCTTGTATAATTTTTCGTGCGTTTGTAGTTGGAAATCGAATGCGTACATAATCAAATAGCAAAGTTAAAGGTAAATCAGGGTTGAACGTTTCTAGCTGTTGAAAAATCTTTCTCATGACACTTTTAGCCGGAACCTTCTTTCCCGACTCAATTTTATTGAGATACTCTCGTGATAAATCACAAGCTATTGCCAATTTGTTTTGAGTGACCTTATACTCCTTCCTTTTTTCCTTCAATAGTTCTTTTGTAAAATTTCTTCTCATTGATGATTCACCACCAAATTTCAAAATGTGAACTATCCAACTTGAGTTCACATTTTCTAAAAATACTAATTATCCTTGATATACCAGCAATTCTTAATCGTTGCTTGCTTATTTTTTGTGTTTTTGTACCCCCCTGTTAGATACGGGGGGTGAGACATCATGGCCGGCTAGCGCCGTCCATGAACAGGCACAGCACCACGGAGGATTTCTGCTTCGCAAATCCCCCGCGGTCAGCGCCTATCAGTTGGTTTTCTGTTACTCATCGGTAATGCCATCTGCTTCCAATTCTGCTTTTATATCAAACAAGTATTGCCGGATATTTGGTTCTTTTGCGTGATCCGCAATTCGTTCAAATGCTGCAATTACTTGACTCACTTCAATTTTGGCATCCGTCTCTTCATCCGTTACATACGAATCACTCGGGACTTTCACCCCATTTTTGCGAATCTCAAAATTGAGCCTCCTTAATTCTTCTTCCAACTCTGGTTCTGACTGAATTTTACCGATAACCCAATAGATTTCTCCAATCAATTCATCATAAATCACATCTCTCCACCTCCTTTAATCTTCTGGCAATATCAAAAACGACCGGAACTGTCACAGAGTTTCCGGCCTGTTTGTACAACAGACTATCTGAATTGACTTGAGCTGCCCGATCAAAAGCCCAATCAGGAAAGCCTTGTAGCCGCCAGCACTCTCTTGGTGTGAGCTTGCGAATCTGGTACTGATCCGTGACGACTGCTTGTTGGTCTCCTGTTAATAAGGTATGCACACTTTGTTTCCCAAGACGACCTCGACGGCTTGTGGAATGAGGAAAAGCCAGGTTCACACTATCCCCTGGCTTCACTTCTTGGTATTCAGTTTCATTTTTCCGAATCATAATTTTCGTTCCACCTTGTTTCGTTGACAAATTAGGGGCCGTTCCAGTTACCTCATAAACCCGATTGCCTTGTTCAAAATTCCCCGGTAATATACCGGCTACAGAAATCCCCTCATTTACCGGCAATGCGATTTTGATTCCTTCATCTCCTGTTAAAGTTGGTGCCACGCCATCTGGACCATAGACTTGTCCACCCATCCCACGATTGGAAGGATTGATATTTAACACGTTTCTGATCTTTTGATCAGATGTTGCAAACGATCCAATGATAGGAAATACTTGCTCGGTACATGCGTCTCGAGAATGTCCGATAAGGAAGACCCGCTCGCGGCTTTGGGGAACGTAGGCCTTTGAGTTAAGCACCTGCCACTCCAAGTCATACCGTAATCCATCCAACGTTCGGAGGATTGTCTCGAACGTAGCCCCTCCTTCGTGATTGAGCAATCCCCGGACGTTCTCAAGGAATAAAAACTTAGGTTGGAGAAGAGCGGCGAACCGAGCGATTTCAAAGAATAAAGTACCTCGAGTATCGGAAAATCCTTGCGGCTTTCCCGCAATTGAAAAAGCTTGGCACGGAAATCCGCCGCAAAGGATGTCCACTGTTCCGAGGGATCGAACAAACTCGTCTGATACACTGGTGATGTCATGCATTTCCACCTCCTTGTATATTAGAGTTAGGGTTTTAACCTTCCGGTTTTGATTGGATAACCCTATGAACCATCGTTATTTTAATTTGGTATTAACTCATTCATTTTGAGATAATATATTTATTGGATTGAGAGGCTATGCCGTTGCCTCCTTGAGTTTTGAAGCTCGTAATCGAAAGACTGGCACCTCTCTCTGATAAGTGGATTACGTATGAGTTAGATGTTGAAAGTTTTTGCTTTACTCCGTATCTCGTACAAGGTAGTGACGCTTTTCAGTTGAGCGGGTTTCAATCCAAAATATTTTTTTAGAAAGGTCAAATGTATGTACTTCTTAGGAATTGATATCGGCAAGCGAACTCACGTGGCTTCTTTAATGTGTGAAGAAGGTAAAGTGATCCTAAAAGGTTTTTCTTTCCCTAACACTACTGAAGGAGCTGATTCCCTGATTGAGCGGCTTTCAAAATATTCAGAGACTCCCGCTGACTTTATTGTCGGAATGGAAGCTACGGGTCATTATTGGCTCTCCATCTTTTCATACCTCCACGAATCAGACTTTTTGATTCACGTTGTGAATCCTCTTCAAACCGATGGCTGGCGCAAAGGAACAGAAATCAGAAAACGAAAAAATGATATTATTGATTCTGTTTTGATTGCTGACTTGATGCGTTATGGTTCATTTGTAGAAACAGTATTGTCTGATGAAAATGTTTTTTCGTTAAAACAACTTTCACGTTACCGAACCTATTTAGTAGGTACCGCAAGCGACTTCAAACGAAAAATCATAGCTGTACTAGATCAAGTGTTTCCTGAATATGCATCAATTTTTTCTAAACAAGGTATTTTCGGAAAAGCGTCTAAAGAGTTATTGCTTGAGTTTAGTTCTCCTATAGAGCTAGAAGAAATTTCGGCAGAAACGTTGGCTCAATACTTAGCTGAGTTAAGCAGGAACCGAATAAAGCCAGAGAAAGCAGATCAATTGAAGCAAGCAGCTTCTAACTCCTTTGGAGTGAAATTTGCTCAAGAACCTTTTACATTTCAATTACGCTCCATGATTGAACAATTGAAATTCATCGAAAGCCAAGTAAAGGAAACTGAAAAAGAAATTAAGCGCATAATGAGCAATTTAGACTCTGTTATTCTCACAATCCCTGGAATCGGCCCTATAAATGGCGCGACAATTCTTGGTGAAATTGGAGATATTCGCAAATTTTCTAATCCGAAAAAACTGGTTGCTTATGCTGGCATAGACGCGTCTGTGTCCCAATCTGGGCAATACGAAGCAACACATAATGTTATGAGCAAGCGTGGATCTCCATACTTACGAAAAGCCTTGTTTTCAGCTGCTCTAGTTGCTTCTCAATGTGATCCTGTTTTTCGCGCGTTTTATCAGAAAAAAATTTCTGAGGGAAAGCATCATCTTACGGCCTTAGATGCTGTTTCTCGTAAGCTTTGTTATGTGATTCATGCTATTTTAACTAAAAATGAACCTTATAAGATTGTTTCCGATTAGCTATTGAACAATCAAAAAAATCTAATAGTGAAAGGTCTATTTGTTGTACTCATTTTTTGGACTTAACTGTTATAAAATATTTTTTTGATTTAGCTAATTTTCACTTGACTCTATATGGTTAGTCTTTCTTGTATCATGAATTGCCTTATAACTACGGCGGGCAAACTCATCAATTTCACAAAAGCCGATACACTGGTGGCCGGCTTGCTCCATACCTAAACGAAAGCCACCAATCCCGGCGAATAAATCTAAAAATGTCATAAATCACCTCATTCATTGCAAAGAAAAAAGCCAAGAACATTTTTTGCTCTTGGCTTTGAACTGTTCTATTCTTTTTTAGCGATTGAAAAAATTACTGCAATCGCTTATCTAACTGCTCCATTTTTTGCTTTCGTACACCAGGTGTCTCTCGAAAAATATGACCGAAAAATTTCCGAACGTCCTTCCGACTAGCAATTTCATTTTTATAACAATAGAAACAAAAATCTTCTGCTGAATCTTGTATAATTGGCAAGTCTGCTTCATCCGTAGAAATACAATAATCTTCTTGTTCGACAATTTTACGAATGTCAAAATCATTGCTACAAATGATTTGAGCACCAATCATCATACAAGCAGCTAGAGTTGCAATTTCACCTAAATCTGTTGTTGATTTAACTCGTTCACCTGCTTCAATAGCAGTTAAGCGCATTTGACTAAAAGCATCTTTTACATCTGATAATCGCTCTTGATAAATATCAAATTCTAATCCCGAAAGAATTATTCTTGGTTCAAATAATTTCCATCGACCTGTTGAGAAAAAAGTTTCAATTTTACTTTTTATACTAGGCAAAATGAGTTCATTCAAAACTTCTTGATGAATATAAATTTCACCATATAACTGATCCATCCATTCAAAAACATCTGCTTTCTGAAATTCTGCGGCGAACATTAGCATATTTGAATCGATGAAAACTTTATTTGTTCGATTAGTCATCAGGGTCCCAATCATCGACAATTTCTTGTCGTTTTTTCCAATATTGTTCTGCTTTCTTTGCGTCAATATGTTTAACCAAATTCGCCGCTGTTTCTAAAGTAAGCTCTTGTTTATTAACTTTCTCATCTACTTCTTGTAAAAAAGCATGAAATTGAACAAAGCTATCTGCTTTATCTAAAGCACTAGGGACCAAATTAATCTGTTCTCTTACCTGAATCCATTCAGCTTCTTCTCGTGATTTTAAGTCTGAAGATAATTTATACCCCAACTCAAATAGCCTTCTAGTAACCGCTTGATACGGCATAGAAGAAAGATCGGCAATTTTAAAGACTAGTCGCTCATCATCTTTTTTGAAATTATTCTTAATATTTTTCAATAGATTACTAGGTAACATCACGACTGCTGCAAAATGATCCGCAGCTCGTTCTTGATCAATTTGCTTTTCGCCTATTGCAATTTCACCCGATTCAAATTGCAAGTGCCATAACTCATGTGCCGCACTATAATAACGGACTCTAAGGGGCTGATTTGTGTTAATTGCGATAATATGCTTTCCCATTAAATGAAGAGCTGCTCCAAAATAACTAGGATCGTCAACACTTTGATACACAAGATAGGCGCGATCTGCCAATATTTGCTCAATATCCCCACCTAAAAAAATCTCTCCCCCAACATTATCCGCTAAAAACTTTACTGCATAAGCTTCTGCTATAGTCTCAGATAAATCCTTCAATTGCGCATCCATCTATTCAAAACACCTACTTTGCTAATAACTGGACAAAATGCTCTGAATCTAACAGCAATTGATCCAAGGCGCGTTGCCCATTTTCATTAGATATTTTCCCTCTTAACGAATAAACCAGTTGGTTACAAGTCTCTTGGTCTGAACTAGCCAATTCAGCAATAGAAAGACCTGTGATTTCTGAAATTTTAATAATATGAGTAGTTTGAAGTTTTCGAGTGCCGTTGAAAATTTGACTAATTAAAGATTTAGCCACCCCCATTTGCTCGGCTAACCACGCTTGTGAATAATCTTTCTCATCTAACCAATTTTTGACATTCATAATTGTATTCTTATCGCTTCTCATGATATTCACCACCCCTTCATCATCAGTATAGCACTTTTTGTGAACATTCACAAAAAAACTAATCTCCATTGTGAACGATGCTGGTTTCATTTTTTAGCTTAAAGCTCTTTGACTTTGCAAATAACTCGTAAAAAAATTCACTTTCTTTAATTTTCGGAAGTAGAATTTTGTTGGATAATCTTCTGGATACTCTCTAGAAAGTTATACCCTTTTGGCACAAGTGGCGTGTAAAACTCACTAATCACACTCCCACCTGTATCCACATAACCCCTACCTTTAATTCGCTTCATAAAGAAGTTTTTATCAACCTCACCATACATCATGGAATACCCCAGTTCACTCATCCGACCTAAAGCCACGCGAAAGTTAAACTGATCGCGAATCCCATCTCCCAGATATTTCGCATCTGGTCTTTGACACGCTAGAATCAAAAAGAAGCCAGACTGACGACCTAACACCACGATTTGTTTGAGTTTATTCAAAATTACCGCACTTTCCTTCGTCGTTAACATTTCCATAAACGCGACATATTCGTCAAAGATTAAAAAGTTGGGCGGAAGACCAAGATAGGCATAATTCTCTCCTGTTTTGTAGTTCGGCATTTCTTTCATCGTCCTACTACGTGCCATCATGCGTTCATAGAAATCCTCCACACACGCAGAAATGTCTTCCTTTTGCGAATAAACGTGGGGCATCACCGTACTTAAATCAGCTAGGTCTGCATTTTTGGGATCAAGAACAAATAGTTCTGCATCTGACCTCAATAGGGCTTGGATAATAGTGAGTAAAAAGTAGGTTTTGCCTCCACCGGTGCCGCCGGCGATTAACATATGTGGCAAAGAATCATAGGCCCATACTTGATTTTTCATCAATCGCAAAGCCCCATTTTCTGCCACTACCTCTTCAATCCCAATTCGATTGGCAATCATATCATACAGTAAAGTGTATTCCACATAGGAGTCTTTGAGTTCCTTTTCTACTAACTCACAATACAGTCCGCTTTCCAATTTCTTTTCCAACTTTAAGAGCTGATCCTGATATTTGCCTAGTGAGATTTGAACACGAATGGAAAGTAATCCACCCTTCATGCGGTAGTAGATTTTGGGGAAGTAGCTGATGGTCTCTTTGGTTCGACTACTACTAATATCTTTGAAAAAACCTTCACTCTGGGTCTGCTTCACTTCATACCAATGGTTTTCTAGAATCATCCGAGCTAACTTCTGCCGATGCCACAAACTCCGCCAATGATTGTGGAAAAAATGAATATAAAGCAATAGCATAGCTCCTGAAAGAGCGAAACTTCCTAGTAAACAGATTAAATCTTTCATGGACCAATCAATTTCACTAGTGGAGAATGATAGCTTAGAAATATCAAATTGTCTAAGCTCCTGAAAATAAAAGACGCCCACCCAACCGATGAATAAAGCGATTAGCCAGCCAAGAACAAAGTGATAAACCAAGTGCTGATCTCCTGCGCGTATGCGATGCCCTTTGTACATTTTGATGGTTTCCACCTCCAATCAAAAATTGCCCAATAGGATTTATCGGGTAATTTCAAAAAGTTATGCTAGTCATTTACTACTATGGGAAGCTGTTTCGTTTCAACCAATTCTTTTAAAAAACTTTCAATGGCGTCCGGCATTTCCGCACCGATCTCTTCTAAGACTGATTCTGCCTGCCGACATAAGTTTTCATTTACTTCTACAACCATAAAGAAGGACTCTTCCTCATCGGTTTCCAAAAAATCCTGATTCATAATAAGAAATACTTTTTCATCTATCGTCAACTCCTCGTTGACTTGTTCTTTGGTTAGTTCTCCTTTGCCATAACGATCGAGACAATCTAAAATGTGTTCAACGTTAATTTCCATACTCTTCACCTATTTCTTCCCTTCATTTTGATTGGTAGGATTCCCTTGATTTTTTGGGCGTTTCAGCCCCAAATCATCCGCCTTGATGAACCAATTGACGGTGGTTCCTTCCCGGAAAACATAATTGGCCACCGTATCCACAATCGGATTGACCAGCTCTACCTCTGCATCATAGGCAAACTCGCGTAAGGGTACATTTGCCGGGATACTAACTTGGATCATTCGACCTTGAGCGGAGGATTTTAAATTATAGGTTCGTTCTTTTACCTCATTGCTAACCGTTCCATCCTCATTTTGTTTACGAACTTCCCGACGTAGTGCGGAAAAACGCAACTTGCCAAAGGTTAATCCTGAATCTACGACAATACCTTCTGTTAATCTCATCTTTATTTCCTCCTATGCTTTCACTAAATCATCAACATACAACACGTAATCGGTAAATCCTCGGTTTTCAATCTCATAACCCTTGGCAATCAGATGAGGATTAACAGCGTTTAACGGTTGGTCTTGATCAAAATCTTTTTCCCCAGCTTCCGCAGCTACTACCACTTCAATATCATCGGCTCGTTGTTTACTAGAAAATAAATGATAACTCCGACCAACCACGGTAGTATTTCGGCCATATCCTTCTGTTAAAACTTCGCCTTCGCCACCATAAGTCAATTTTCCAAAGGTTTCAGTCATATCTGGTACAACAAATTTCAATTCCACATTCTTTTCCTCTTTTCAATTTTAGTTTTGGATACAAAAATAGCGCAACCACTTTTGTTAGGAGGCGGTCGCGCACGTTGGTTCTTACTATTTACTTGTTTCATTTCATCACCTTAGTTCCGGCGATTCCAGAAGTAATAGCCAGCAGTCGCAAAGATCAAGGTAAAACCAATGAATAATAGAACATTGGAATTTTCCTCCCCAGTTTGAGGGAAAGTCTTTACTGTAGGGCTAGATTCTTGAGAAGCACTTGGAGTACTTGGTGTTTCCGGTTGTTCAGGTATACTTGGTACTGTTGGAGCTTCTTTCGGTGTTAGGGTTTGGGATTTTTCTTTCAGATCTTCATTGTGTTTGCCATTGATATTCCCATCTCTATCGTAATTGATTTCCGCAAACGTAAACTGAGTTCCTTCTGGATACTTGCTAGTATCCACTTTTTCCGCAAGTACGGTTTTAGTGAATTCTTTGTCATTCACTTCATAATCAATCTTGCCAGATTTCCAAATTTCTTTGCTCGTACCATCTGGTAATAAAGCATAGAGAATGGTTTCAAAAGATTCTTTTGAGCCGTCCAGTACGTCATGGGTAATCGAAACATCATCAAACATATCCACCACATCACCATGAGTAAAGGTTTGAGAACCATCTTCTAAATGAGCTTTGGTTTGGATGGAAACATGACGCTCAATCGTACTCTTAACCGTTTGAGCTTGATTAGTCAAACTAGCATCTTTCGCAACTGGCTCATCGCCTGCTTCAAAAGCTTCCTTGTTTTCATACACATAATTGAATAAGACAATGGTTTTATCTAAAACTTGTTCAGCGGTTAATTTATGCAAAATTTCCCAAGTCCCTGTTTTCTCTTTGTTCGCCAACGTTGCGGTTGTTTCAGCAATCACGACTGGTTTGGCTTTTTCATCTTTTTCTTGGGCAGCTTTTGTGGCTTCCACGTCAATTGCTTGAGCCACCACATACCAATCTCCTTTGATTTCATGCAAGTTGTAACTTAATTTATCGACTAATTCAGTAGATTCTAAGCTAGTTAATCCTTTGTTTCCGTCTTTCCATGTCGCAAGAGAAGTCAAACTATCCTCTTCCTCGGGTAAATCATAGAACATCAGACGATTCAGACTGACTGAGAAATTCTTATTAGTTAGCTTCTCATATGGGACTGTTACTGTTTTAATTGGCTGTTTTTGCCCTTTTTCAGTAATGGTAAAGACATACTCACTCTTGGCATAGTCTTCTTTGTTTTCCTTGAAAGTAGAACGGATTTCTAATGGCGTAATCTTTTGAAATCCTTCTGGCGCTTCTACTTCTTCAAGTAAATAATCCCCATAAGGAAGATTTTCAAACTTGCCATAGCCATCAAAACCTAGTTGGTTATTGTAGGCTGTGGTCGCTTCATCTTCAGCGCCAGTAATCTCATTGGTTCCTTCCAATGGTGTAACTTTAAAAGTTAAATCATTGAAGCCAGTTTCTGTAGTTCCGGCAGCTGATCCGGCAAATTTAAAGAAATCAAAGCCAAAGCGAATGACTTGTTCCTTGGCAGTAACATTACGGTTGATTACAGCGTTTTTTGCGTCATCATCAACTTTTTTGATGGAAACAGGGTATTTCGTTTCATCCAAAGTATAGCCTTCTGGCGCTTTTGTTTCTTGCCAGTAATACTCATTAATCGCCAAGTGTTTAACAGCAACTTGATTCTTTTCATCTAAAATCAAAGTCACGGTTTCATCAGAAGCTTTCGTGCCCTTCACTAATTCTGGTTTAAAAGTCTCATTCCATTTGACCGCTTGACCATCTTTTGCAGTAAAGAGCGTATATTCAGCTCCTGTAAACTCAGCTTTCCCTTGAGTTTTATCCCCAGTATCCTTGTCTTCTTTCGTCAAAGTGGTTTCGCCGGTGATTTCTTGGTTTTGCCCTTTTACATTGCTGGTAACCAGTGCCACAGTTTGATTGGCGTATTTCAATTCGACTTTTACAGGTTCAAAGGTATTCACAAAGCCTTTACTCGCTTTGGTTTCTGTCACATAGTAGGTTCCTAACTCCAACGCATTAACAATCTCTTTTGGTGTTTCCCCATGGCCTTTTTCGTCCGTCGTGATTTCTTGAACGATTTCACCGATTGGACTGTCTTTGCGAATGGCAAAGATGTTTCCAGCTAAAGAATAATTTTCATTCCAGAGATCCGTCCCTGACTCAACTCCGGTTTTGTCCAGAATGATTTGCCCTTTTTCTCGAGTGTTTTTTGAAGTTACAGAAATGGTCTCGCCGGCTTTAATGGTTGCAGTCAGTGGTGTGGTATCAATCGTATAAGGCGCCGGCACCGATTTTTCAGTAATCGTTACTTTGGTGCCATGAGGAATCCCACCCAATGTCGCCACTCCGCTTTTATCCGTAGTGACATCTTTTGCAGGTAAGACTTTTCCAAAATCCAAATGGAAAACCGTTCCCGGTACCACGTCACCAGATTCCTTATCAACTTTCTTGATCTTTAAAGACCCCTCAGTTTCCACATCAATTTTGATCGTATAGGTATTGGGCTTATCAATCGCCCCCGCCATCAAGGTTTGTTGGCCGGCTTTTTTGTAAGCCACAGGCGTTCCAGTGCCGTGCCGGCGGATTTTTTTAGGGTTAACACACCGCTCTCTTTTGAATTGGCATTTGGTGTAATCACCAATTGGTTGCCATGCACACGATAATCAATATTGGCGGTATTTTCGACAACCTCATCAAACTCTGATAAGTTTAACCCGTTTGTATCGGTCACAGTTGTCGATTGACCTAACACGGTTTTCACCGTGCTATTATGGAAGCTTGGTTTCTTCTGATAGTCGGCAATTGATTGATTAATTTTTGCTTCGATTGCCGCAATATTTACTGAACTACCATCTGAGCGCTTGATTGAATGAAGCGTGTAGCCATTGACTTCCTGCCAAATCATCTTTTGAGCAACAATATGAGTATCCACATCCGTGCCAGCTTCTTTCCATAAAACGGAAACTAATTTTGCTTTCTCTGACATATCTGGCAATGGATTTTTCTCATAACCTGGAGTGAATTCATTGTAAATTGGCACTCCTGGTTCAATACAGAAAATATCTTGTTTCACGCCATTGTACACAGCATAATGTGGAACAGTGACTTCTGACATGGGACGACCATCACTAAAGGTTCCCTCGACTGCATATTGATGCGCCAAATCTAGTTCCACCGTTACCGTTTGTGGATGCGTGATTTCCTCGGCAAAGGTAATCGTTGGACCAAGGGAACCACCAATTGTTTGTCCTAATAGAGCTAACGCCGCAAATAAGCGCCAATTCTTAAATCTTGGTTTTTTCATAAAATAAATCTCCTTTCGTTCTGGGTAATAAAAAAAGACGTCCAAATTTTAATTTTGAACGTCTGACTTAGAGTGCTACTATTTAGTTTTCTTTATCTTGGATAGGTTATTTCTCTGCTTAAAAACTTTTATTCTTCGATAATCAAATCCAATCTCTGCCATCAATTCCTCCCAATTTTTGTTCGTTCTTTTCATAATTGTATCAACTGATGGTAGTTTTGGAGATTGAACTAGTTTTCGAAACTTTGTCATTGATAAATCATCTTGTAAATTCAAGCGGATTATTTCATTTTTTAATTCTAATAGCAGTTCGAAATCAGTAAATCGAGGTCCATCATTTTTTTCTTTAAAAAGAGGACGTATATCTCCTAACCGCTTTTTAACAGTGCTAAGTGAAGGAATGTCCTTCTCTACTGATTTTTTTTCGTACATTCGTTGAGAACTTATCTTCTCACACTTAATAAAAGATTCTACTATTTCCAATAATTCTTGTTCTGACATTCTAGACCATTTTCCATAACCAGTATTTTCTTTTCCTATACTAATCAATAAATTCTCCCATGATCCATATTTTTTGTTAATGAACCACATGCTTGGTGCAGAATTTGGATTTTCTGATAGTTTCTTCTGGTATTGACGACTAGATTTAATTCCGTGTTTTTCGATGAATTCATTAATTGTTAAAATCAGTTTTAAATCACTTTGATTTTTCCAAATGATACGTCCATCATTTTGCTTCACGATAAAAACTCCTAATAATTATTTAGATAGAAGCCTATCACATCAACTTTTTAGTTAAAAAGTACATGTTTTGTCTTTTTTGCTAATAGCTGACCCTTTGAGAAACTTGGGTTCAAAAGTTGCTAAATTCGGTAAATGTTTTGGTATTTTTCGTATTATATTTGTCGTCAAGCTGACTACTAAATTTTGCCCTATTTTGACGACACTGATAGTCAATGTCGGACAATCTAGGACAAATTAGGGGAATATGAGTGAAAAATGGTCCAAAACAGCCAAAAATGGCTTAAAACTGTGATAGAGAAAAAAGAAAAAGCCCTTGATATACAAGGACTCTTCACAGATTTCAGATTTCCAAGGAAGTTTTCCGTGTTTATCTTCTGATTTCTTTGATACGAGCAGCTTTTCCGTGTAATGCACGTAGGTAGTACAATTTT
>OBLF01001198.1_pt1 | contig 22295 bp, 22 predicted proteins | sample 1519231 | NCBI WGS metagenome assembly OBLF01 (sample SAMEA2602895, study PRJEB22501) | metagenome | reverse complement strand
TTTTGGATACTTTTATATCTTAAAGAATTATTTTTTATTTATTATGTTAAACTAATGCTGTTTTGATAATGTCAACTTTACCTTTCCATAAATCTCTTTCTTTCTCTAGTTCTTCAATTCTTCTTTCTAATCTTCGTCTTTCTAATGGTGATAATGGATTGAGTTCTCCAGTAAGAGATTCTATCTTTAAAATTTCTTCTAAATAATACATTGGATTGTCAAACTTAGGATTTCTAGTTAATATCCCATTGTTTTCATAATTGACAATACTCTGATAACTAACTCCCCATCGTTCCATTAAGTCCTTTCTAGAAAACAGAGTCTTTTCCATAACCTATTCCTCCTACATTCTTATTTGAGCATTGCAACCATCTATCATAAATTTGACTTCTTTACTAGGATTCCAATTTATAATAGCTTGTCTACCTATGTCATAATCTTTAACTAATGTATTCTTGTATGAATTAACATTAAGCTTTCTTTTATAATCTCTCCAAAAGTTGCTAAACACTTTTTTATTAAGTTCTCTATAAGCTGGTGCATCTGTTCCTCCTAAAATTGCAACAATCTTTTTATTAGCTAATTCCCTCAAATCTTCTTGCTGTGAATAATCTATTGTTGTATTATTTTCCAACTTTGTTATTCTCTCATCCATCTTCTGTTGCTTGCCATCAATCATAAGAATTGCTTCAAGTTCTTTTGACATTTTAGGAATTTGATAAGATCCTGTTTTTCTTATATGTGGTAAAACTTCATCTGTAACCCAATCTTGAAATCTTTCTGCTTCCGCCTTCTTAGATTTAAATATTAGCTTGTACACTCCACTTTCAGTCAAGAAATTTTCTCCTGTGTTGTGTACTTTTCTAAAGTCGGCTTTACCGATTTTTGAATTAGTTAATTTGATAACTTGTTTGCTATTCATTTTACTGATGTTGTCATTAACATTTTTAATATCAAGACATTCAGCAACATGTTTTGAATTAAATAAAACTTGTCCATTCCATTCAAATACTTCTACTTGTTTGGTTTCAAAAATCATCAAATTATTCATGCTTATCATTCCCTTCTAACTTTCTTTTTCAAAATCCACTTTCTTAAAAAGCTCTTTTAAATTACATTCTGGAAAAAACTTTTCTTGAATTGTTAAAGCTTCATCATAAGTAAAAGGATATTTACCAGCAATCTTTAAATTTAAAGTATTGTAAGTACGTCCAATTTCTTTAGCAATTTCTTGTTTATTTACCCTCTTTCGAATAATTTCTGCTTCTAAATTGTTATACATAATCTAACCTCCTTTCGCTTGAACGTTATTTCGTTCGTTGAGCTTATATTAAACTATATTTCGTTTAAAGTCAACTATATTTTTTGTTTTTTTTGCATATTTATTATTTGTTTACGGAATTTCGTTTAAAAACATTGATATTTCGTGCAAGCAATGTTATCATATATTTATTGAAAGGAGTTACATAATTATGGATAAAACAGAAAAGCTTAAACATATAATTTTGAGTAAATATAATAGTGTTCGTGAATTTTCTAAAATAGTAGAAATTCCAAGTACAACTTTAGCAAGTGCATTAGATAAAGGTATAGGAGGCATGGCAGTTGATAGAATAATAAAAATATGTGATGTTCTAAATGTTGACATAAAAACATTTGAACCATTAGAAAATAATGCTTCAAATAACAAATTATCTCAAGAAGAAACAACATTATTAGAAAACTACAATAAATTAGATTCAGACGACAAGACTAAAGTTATTGATTATACAAATTTATTATCTAATCAAGATAAATATAAATCAGCAAATAAATCTGCTTCTGAAATAACAGCAACTACAGATAATGTAGTTGAACTTGACATTCAGAGTAGCAACTCAAAGAATGAATGCTATACTTTAGCTGCGCATGATGATGACCTTAACGAAGAAACAAAGAAAAGAAACTTAGAAAAAGTAAAAAACATATTTAAACAAATGGATGAAGAATAATTATACTAGGGGTTGGGGAAATGACTAAATATGAAAAACTACTATTGAAAGCTGAAAGTATAGGTATAAAAGTAAAGGAAGTAGATTTAGGCGTTTATGATGAATGTGGCTATTATAACAACAATAAAATAATAATTAATAGCCGAATGACCGACATACAAAAATATGGTGTCCTCGCTGAAGAATTAGGACACCATTTTAAAACAAGTGGTGATATAACTGACCAAAATAAAGTAGAAAATAGAAAGCAAGAATTAATTGCTCGTAGAAAAGGGTATGAATTTATATTACAACCACTAGACCTTGTATGTGCATTTAGACTAGGCTATTATACATCACAAGATATATCTAATTTTTATGGAATAACATTAAAAAAGTTTCTCGAAATTATTGAAGATTTTAAAAAACAATATGGACTTGGTACAAAAATTGACCGCTATTATGTAATGTTTGAACCACACTTAGGAGTTGCAGAAGCAAAAGATTTTTCTATAATTGAAAGCTAATAATAAAAAATAAAGGAGTTGATTTTATGAATTTAGATTACAACGTGACATATAGAGAAAGAAATAACGGGTTACAGGCCATAATAAGTTATAAAGAAGGTCTAAAGTGGAAGCAGAAAAGTAAGCAGGGATTTGAAAACAGCAAAAAGGGCGAAAAGGAAGCTAAGAAATGGGTGCTTAATACATTAACAACATTAGAAGAAGACTTAAAAAAAGAAAATAATGAATATGATAATATTACATTTAAAGAGTTCTATGAAATGTATATGGAAGATAGGAAGCCTACTATAACCGACAACACATACAGAATAATAAAAACTTCGTATAATAAATTTAAAGATTTAGACAATATTTATATGAAAAATATATGTACTATGGATATACAAAGATGTATAAATAAACTTGTTGGCTATAAAAGCAATACAGTAAAATTATATTTAACTAGAATATATACTATGTTTGAATATGCTATTAATAAATACAACATTTTATCTAAAAATCCTGTTAAAAATATAGAGTATAAAAAAACAGAATGTGCTAAAAAAAGTGCTTTAAGTAAGAAAGAAATAGATGATTTACTAGATAAAATAAAAAATAGTAAATCAAAAAATAATTATTTAATAGTATTAATCGCAGTTAAATGTGGTCTTAGAATAGGAGAGATAATAGGCCTTACATGGGATTGTGTAGATCTTAAAAATAATAAATTAATAGTAAATAAACAATTTAATTTAAAAGATGATATATACCAATTTTGCCAATTAAAAAGTAAAAACTCATACAGAGAAGTTCCTTTTAGTAATACTGTAAAAAAAGAAATTATAAACTATAGGAACAAATATCCTGTAAATATAGATAACAGGATATTTGATAATAAAGATACATCCGTTGTAGCAAACAATATAAGAACTACTTGCAGAATAGCCGGATACAAAATAAGTGCACACGAATTAAGACATACATACGCAACCAATCTAATAGCAAATGGAGTTGATTTTAAGACTGCCGCAATGTTGCTTGGCCATGATATAGAACAAACTATGAAAACATATTCCCATGTAACTGATGATATGATTAATAATGCACGAAAAATAATAAACAATATTTAATTTTTGACGAATTTATTGACGTTTACTATTTTTGACGTTCTAAGCCTTGATTAATGCTATGTTTTAAAGTAAATAATGTATTCATCCACAGAATACTTCATCAGCACCAGCTTGTACAAGCCTTATGTAATCATCAATACATCCTAATCCAGCTACTATTTTCATTAAATCATCTTTTTATCAAATAAAATTTAAAACTATTCTGTCTATGCCCATATTAACATACTTCTCTAACATATTCCTGTCTTTTAAAAGAGTATCATCAAAGGCAAATAGAGAGTTATATTTCCCAACCATCTTTAAATGCTTTGGATAAGCAAATACATAATCCATGCAGTATTTAGGACATGAATTAACAAGTTTTTGACTTCCTCTCTCAAGATTTTTGCACATGGCATAAAGAGTGCAATACTGGGATGTATTAGTCACATAAAAAGGCATCTGAAGACTGTGTTTACCTTCTCCGATTAAAATTTCATATCCACAGTTTTCGTATTCATAACGCTCAATTTTATTTTCTTTTAAAAAATCACTAAAAATTTTACTATTAAGATTATTCTCAGACATCATGTCTTTATTTTTCTCATAGCCCTTCTTATAAATATATCTTGGATCTTTTTTTCTTTTATTTAATAAAACTCCAAGAGATAGTGTAAAATAATCTGTTTTATCTTCAAGTAGCTTTATCATTCCCCAGTCATTTATCACAATTTCTATTTTCATTCCACTTTTTATACACCAGTCATATACAGTTCCTATAATATTCTTTGTTTCTTCTATACGATTATCTCTCATATATGTAAAGCATAGAGTAATATTAAGGTTATCATTAGCACACTTTTTAATCATATTCATTAATAATTCAGTTTGTGGAAATAAATTATGACAGAATTCATTTCCTATATATATTCTTGAAATACTCTTTTTAAACAGCATATGATTCTCTAAAAAATTTTCTTTAATGTAATCTTCTTTGAACCTATTTATATCTTTACGTAAATAATTCTTATACAGTTTATCATTATCAAGCTTTATCGCAATCTCAAGAGATTCTAAAATATCTTCACTATAATTTTCATAATTTAAGTTTGAAAGCCAGTTTTTTTTCTGCTCGGAATAATAATCATAAAATTCATAATCCATTTCTGCTGGATAACCTACCATTTCCTTTGAAAACTCATTTTCATCTCCAAAGGTTTTTAACATTATATATTTTGAATAATCTCTAAATATTCTTTCTACATTTTCTTTATATTTATTATCATCAATAGAAAATACATATTTAAAATAAAAATCTTTTTCTATTATTTCAATAAGTTTATATTCTGTCAGTTTTATTTCGGTGTATCCATATTCATTAAAATTGTAAAATGATAACATTACTTCATTTATTTTTTCTAATTTTTCACATACACGTATTGTAAAATCTTCTTTTGATACTTTTAATACACGCACTTCTGTTCCATCAACAAAACAACTTAAAAGTCCTGATGGAAATAATTCAATTTCTTCTTTTCCCAAACCAATCCCTCAAATCTCTTATCTCGTGTCTAGTTACTGTAACTCTTCCACCATACACTAAATATATATCATATTAGATTAAAAATATTTAATATATATTATTTTTTATTTTCTTATACAACTGGTATAAAAAACATACTATTTTTACTTTTCATTTTATGTATTTCAAAATTTATACCATATACAGCCTTTAAATTTTCCTCTGTAAGTACATCTTTCACTAAACCTTCTATATAAACTTTTCCATCCTTCATTAAAAATATTTCTTTGCAGTAAGCGGAACTTAAATTCAAATCATGAAGAATTGCTATAATGGTCTTATTCTCTTCTTCATTTAATTTTTTTAAAGTTTCCATAAGTTCAACCTGATATCTTATATCAAGATGTGAAATGGGCTCATCTAAAATTAAATATTTTGTATCCTGGGCTATTGCCCTTGCTACAAGCCCCCTTTGTGCTTCACCTCCACTTAAATATGAAAAAGCCTTATCTTTTAAATAAGCACAGTTGGTAACTTCCATTGCATGATTTATTAAATCCCTGTCTTTTTGTGATAAATCCTGAAATCTTTTCATGTATGGATTTCTTCCCATTGCAACAATATCATACACTGTAAAACTCACATCAATATTAACATTTTGAGGTACAAATGAAATACTACATGCAAGTTCTTTTCGTGAATAATCTTTTATATCTTTATTATCAAGGCATATTAGTCCATGTTTTGCATCAATAAATCTTAAAATATGGCGTACAAGTGAAGTTTTTCCTGAACCATTAGGCCCTAAAATCCCATAAAAGCCACCTTCTTTAAATCTTCCTGAAATATTGTTTAAGATGTATTTCTCTTTATCTTCTGCCTTCCAGCATAATTTTTCAATATTTAAATTTCTATTATCCATTTTTCATACCTCAAAAGCTTCTGTTTTTTGTATTTCTATATAAAAGATATATAAAATACGGTGCTCCAAAAAATGCTGTAATAACTCCTACAGGTATTTCTGTTGGCTGTGCTGCTGTTCTAGCTATAGTATCACATAAAATCATAAAAAATGATCCTCCCAAATATGAAAAAGGAAGAAGTATTCTATGATCTGAACCTACTAAAAGCCTCATACAATGTGGTATAATAAGGCCTACAAAACCTATTGTTCCACTTACGCATACACTTCCTGCAACAAGAAATGCAGAAATGATTATTAAAATATTTTTTACTTTTCCTGTATCTATTCCTAAACTTGAAGCAGCTTCATCTCCAGTGAGCATAATATTTAGTTCTCTGCTAAACATAAAAATAATAGTTACACTTATTATAGATACTAAAAATAAAAATAAAACCTTACTCCAGTTTGATGAACTAAAGCTTCCAAGTGTCCATAAATAAACTTTCTCAAGTTGCTCTCTGTTATAAATCATAAGAAGTGATATTACTGAGCTTAACATTGTACTTATGGCTGTACCTGTAAGTAATAAATTTGTTACAAGTACTTTTCCTCCTATTCCTCCAAGCTTATATACAAGCATAACAGTAAGAACTGCGCCAATGAATGCAAAGATGCTTACAACTCCAATACCCATAAAATTCAATGTGATTCCAGATAAAATTGCCAATGTAGCACCTAGTGCCGCTCCTGATGAAATTCCAAGTATATGAGGGTCTGCTAAAGAGTTTCTAAATATTGCTTGAAAGGTGCAGCCCACCACAGCAAGAGCTCCTCCAACTAGAGAAGACTGCAATATTCTTGGCAGACGCACCTTCCATACAATTACTTCATATACCTGTTTTACATCTTCTGTATCCACCATTCTATTTAAAAGTGGAATCTTTGATAATATTAATTTAAAACTATCAAAAATCCCTATAGATGATGATCCAATAGATGCTGAAATTACAATTAAAAGGAGCAGAAAAATAGATAGTACACTAATATAAATATAGTATTTCTTCTTTTTTGACTCCACTCTTTTACCTCCGCTATTTAAATGCATCCTTATGGAATATTTCTGCTAATTTTAATACTCCTTCTGCATTTCTATATCCCTGACGGTCAATAAGGTTGTTATCTATTTCATATACTCTTCCTTCCTTGACAGCTGTCAGTTCTTTATATCCTTCTGAGGACATGAATTTATCTTTTTCACCATCTTTTAATACGATAATCTCTGGATCAGCTTCTAATAAAGATTCCAATGAAAATGACCAATTATCTGATGCTGGAACTATATCTTTTCCACCTGCCATCTTAATCAATCCACCAACAAAAGTATTTTCTGGTGCTGAGAAATCTCCGCCTTCACCATAGCCTACAACATAATAAACAGATGGCTGACTTAAATTGCTCACTGTAGATTCAACCTTGTCTATAGTTTTTTTCATTTCATCTATCTTTTCTTTTGCTTTATCATTCTTATTTAATGCAGTTCCAAGTGTTTCTATCATAGTATAAACACCATCAACATTATTTTCTTCATATAATGAAATAACAGTAATTCCTGCATCTTCAAGCTTTTTAGAATTCTCTTCATTAAAATGTGTTGATGCTATTACAATATCTGGTTCAAGACTTATAATTTTTTCAATATCCGGTGTTCTCATTGTACCGATAGATTCTACACTTGTAACCTCTTGTGGATAATCACAATAATTAGTTCTTCCAACAAGTTTCTCACCTGCACCGAGATCAAAAATTATTTCACTTATATTAGGTGCAACTGATATTACCTTTTTAGGCTCTTTATCTAAAGTTACCTCTTTTCCATAAGAATCAGTAATTTTCACAGGATATATTGTTTCTCCTGCATTAATTGAACTTTCTGATGATTGATTTTCAGTTTGATTTTTATATGAATCTTTACATCCGTATGTTCCAAATGTAAATGCTCCAATCAATAATACCAATATAATGTTCTTAAATAATTTGTTCATATTATCTCCTTCTTGTTTTCTTCTACTACCTTCTTTATATTATCTTATCCAAATATAAGATTTAATATAAAAAATTTAATATTCTGATTGTAGTGAATTTGTCAGCCATCTCCCTCTTAGATAGTATATTATAAAACAAATTGAACAAAATATCCACGATGCTGGATAACACCAATATAAAACACGTATATCATTCATATATGAAAGCATACTTGAAAGCCATATTACTCTAAATAAACATATTCCCGTTGCAGTTAAAATCATTGTATGAAATGCAAAACCTGCCCCCCTTATAGCCCCGGCAAGAACTTCTGTAAAACAATGTGTAAAAGTGAATGGTGCAATAATATACATCATCACAAGTCCCATATTCTTTACTTCTTCACTTGTTGTAAATAAATTTATAAGATAACTGCCACTTAATAAAACAAGAATACTCATCATAAAAGTTATTATAACGGCGTATCCAAGGCATACCTTTACACCTTTTTTTATTCGATCTGTTTTTCCAGCTCCTATATTCTGTCCAACAAAAGTTGATATTGCAAGTCCAAAAGCCATCATTGGAACATATAAAAAGGAATCTATCTTTTCATATGCTGCACATCCAGCCATAGCAATAGAACCAAAATCATTTATCTTTATCTGTACAAGCATATTTGAAATATTAAACATTGCAGCCTGAAGTCCACATGGAATTCCAAGCCTTATTATTTCATTTGCTGTTTCTTTATCAAAATGTATTTTCTTAAGTCTAAGTCTATAGCTTTCTGGAATATTCATTAAATTAATAATTACAAGTGCTGCTGAGACATACTGTGAAATCACTGTTGCAAATGCCGCTCCTGCAACTCCCATATTAAATACTGCAACAAATAGAATATCTAAAACAAGATTAAGCACCCCACTTACAAAAAGATAATAAAGTGGATGTTTCGAATCTCCTCTTGCCCTTATTATTCCAGCTCCAACATTGTAAATCATCATTCCAACAATACCTAAAAAGTAAACTCTTAGATACATAACAGATAGATCTATAACGTCCTCTGGACAATGCATGAATTCCAATAAACTTTTTGTCCATATCATACCAACTATAGTAATTATGATACCAGCTATACTACTTAATATTATTGATGTATTCATTGTTTTAAGAAGCTTCTTTTTATCATCTGCTCCAAAGTATTTTGCAAAAATTACGCTTGTACCTGTTGAAATTCCAAGAAAAAATCCAACAAGTAGATTTATTAAAGCTCCTGATGATCCTACTGCTGCAAGAGGCATGCTTCCAGCAAATATTCCAACGATTGAGCTATCTACTGCACTATATAGCTGCTGAAGCAGATTACTTAACATTATTGGCACAGCAAAAAACAAAATACTTTTCCATATTATACCTTCAGTTAAACTATAATCTCTCTTTTTCATAATTCCTTCTTTCTATATTATATGCTGAAAATATATATCTTCATAATATATTAAAAACTTCTCCTCTACCAGCATGTAAAACTTCAAATTTATATTTAGCTAGTTAAACTTTTTTAAGTTAGTTTCTAACATAAATTGATCACAATGAGTACCCTAAAAGAAATCCATCGTTAAATGCCAATTTTCAGTAACAATATATATACCCATATTAATATTATTTTCTATAAAAATTAAAAATCTCATCAATAATTCTACCATAATTTTTGACAAATTAATAACTATACTCTCATAATTTAAATAATTCCGTATCTTAATTAAAACTAATAAGCTTCTAAAATTCTAAGTATAACTTAGATTCTTAGAAGCCTAAGATTTTATTAAATAATTTAAAGTATTATTATCTTAATATTTTGTATTTTTTCTAAATACTATACTACACTTTTTACTGCTGAACAGCACATATCTTCTCTGCACTTATTGAGTACACTTTTGTATGCTGGTATAAGAAACGCATCTGCAAATATCCATGCAACAGGACTTGCTAAACATACTGCCACATAGCCAAAAATAGGAACAAGTAAAAATCCACAAATTCCTCTTGCTATCATTTCACAGACCCCTGCAAGTATTGCAAATATGGAGAATCCCATTCCTTGAATAGTGAAACGTACTACATTAACAAGACATAAAGGTATATAGAAAATTCCTGTAATTATTAGATATTTGCTTACCTGTGCAAGTATTTCTGTTTCACTTCCACTTACAAAAAGCAATGCTATATTTTTCCCGAAAAATATTGATACAATTAAAGCAATTACAGAATATGCTGATCCTATTATTATGCTTGCTTTCATTCCCTCACTTATACGATCAAGCTTTCTAGCTCCAATATTCTGCCCTGCATATGTTGCCATTGTAGATCCAAGTGCATCAAATGGACATGCCAAGAAAATAGTTATTTTTGAAGCAGCTGTTACCGATGCAACAACAACTGACCCAAGACCATTTACTGCTGCTTGAAGTATTACACTTCCAATGGCTGTAATTGAATATTGAAGCCCCATTGGAATTCCCATATAACTTAAATTTATCATACATTCTTTATTAACTTTTAATTCATCCTTGTGGAATTTAAGAATTTCATATTTCTTTTTCATATATACCAAACAACATACTCCTGATATTCCTTGTGCAATAACAGTTGCCCATGCTGCACCTGCTACTCCCATATGCATATATATGATGAGCACTAAATCAAGAACAATGTTTATTACTGATGATATTATCAAAAATATAAGGGGTGTCTTGCTGTCTCCAAGTGAACGTATAATTGCCGATAAAAGATTGTAAAGATAAGTAACCGGTATTCCTACAAATATTATAAAGATATAAGCATACGCTCCTTCAATAATATCTTCAGGAGTTTTCATCCATAGTAATATATTTCTACACAATATGCATACAAAAAATGTCATAACTGCAGAAAATATAGTAGCAAGCCAAAAACTATTTGCTACATATTTGCGTAGTGATTTATAATCTCCTGCGCCAAATTTCTGTGCAACTGGTATTGCAAAACCATTACATACTCCCATGCAAAATCCTATTACCATGAAGTTTATTGAACCTGTTGCCCCTACTGCTGCAAGGGCACTAACGCCTAAATATTTTCCAACAATAATCGTATCCACCATGCTGTAAAACTGTTGAAACAGCATTCCAAACAAAAGTGGAATAGAAAACCCTAATATTAATTTAAAAGGATCTCCTTTTGTCATTTCTTTTGTCTCATTCTTAGCCATTTATCTATCCTCTTTTCATATTAATATTTAAAATACATTGTAACGCACTAATAAAGCCTGCTTTTATATAAAATCCCCTAATTAATAATTAATGATTATCTCATTAATTCAAATAAAAACAGCCTGTACCAATTAGTTTTATATCTAAAAGAGTGTTTTTTTAATTTCTTATTATTTTAATAAGAATATCACTTCATTTAAGTTTTTACGATATAATTATAATAGCTTTAAACTACAATTTATATAATTATAAACTCATATACTATAAATATAGTGTCAAAATATCCACTAATAGGATTTATCTATAAAAATATAAAAACTAACTACAACTATAATCTGGAGGATTTATAAATGGAAGTAAATAAAGTAACCGTTGATTCAAATTTATTAGAAACAACATCTCATGGAAATCGTGAATTTCCAATGGATGTTTATAGAGACGATTTTTCAAAATATTATACTAATATTATAAACTGGCATTGGCATCCTGAAATAGAGTTTGTAATGATAACAAAAGGAAAAATAGAATACAGTACAGAAGAAGAGACTCTTATTCTAAGTGAAGGCGATGGTATTTTTATAAATTCCAACACACTTCATATGGCAAAGTCCATTGATGGATATCAAGACTCATTAATGTTTTCAGTAGTTGTATCTCCTAAGCTTATTTATAATGATACCGAAAGCATTATCTATAAGAAATATGTAAAACCAATTGTAGAATGTTCAAAATTATCATATTTAAAGCTTCATAAGTCTAATACATGGCAGAAACAGATTCTTTCACATTTATTGTATATTGATTCTTTAAAATTTAATGAAGAGCATGGTTTTGAATTTATAATAAAAAATCAAATCTCCCTTATATGGCAATTAATTGCACTCAATACATCTCATTTATATTTACATAATAACTGTCCTATAAATTCTCACTCCTTATCCCAAGAGCGTTTAAAACAGATGCTTAGATTTATACATAAGAACTATTTTAAGAATATAACTATAGATGATATAGCAAAATCTGCTAATATAAGCCGAAGCGAATGTTTCAGATGTTTTAAAAAAATGATAAATACAAAACCATTTTCTTATCTTACTGATTTTCGTCTTGAAAAGTCCCTACAACTTCTCTTAGAAACAGATATACCAGTATCTGATATATGCTATTCCTGTGGCTTCAATCATTCAAGCTATTATGGAAAACTTTTCAGAGAAAAATTTGGAATTTCTCCTTCATCATATAGAAAATCATCTGCTGTTTCAAATAAACATATATAAAGAAATAAACTGATTGCATAATAGCTAATTATTAATAAGCTATTATGCAATCAGTACAATCTATTATATTCTTTTTTTAATAATTTTTCTTTTAACTGCAATTAATCCACAAATTAAAAGTATTGGAAAAATTATTGCACTTAAAAATCCTTTTTTAAGATTATCTTGAAATGCTCCAGACACTGTTCCTACAACTGTTGGTCCAAGAGAACATCCTACATCTCCAGCCAGTGCCAAAAGTGCAAACATTGCAGTTCCACCTTTTCTAAGAGATTTTGATGCAATACTGAAAGTTCCAGGCCAGAATATTCCTGCTGATAAACCACATAATCCACATCCAATAAGTGCAAAAATTGCATTGTTAGATAATGAAGCCATTAAATAACTTATAATTGAAATTATCGCACTTCCCATCATAAAGGAATTTAATTTTATTTTTTCACTAAATTGTGAGTAAAACAATCTTGAGCATCCCATAAGAATTGCAAAAGCACATGGTCCTGCTAAATCTCCTATTGTCTTTGTAACATTTAAACCTGCTTCTGCAAAAGCTGAAGCCCACTGACTCATAGCCTGTTCAGATGCTCCTGCACAAACCATTAAGAGCAGCAAAATCCAGAATATCTTTTCTTTAAATAATTGTCTCATAGACATTCCTTCACTTTCTTCTGTTAATGTCTGTATTGGAACATTAGCAAAATAAATTGCATTTATCAAAGGTACTAAAGCCCATAAACAAGATAATATACGCCAGTGACTAATACCTATAAAAGTAAAAAATATCGTTGTTATTATAATTACAAATGCATGTCCCCAGCAATAAAATGAATGTAATAAACTCATAGCAGCTTCCTTCTTCTCAGTCGGGCAAGCCTCTACTATTGGACTTATAAGGACTTCAATAAGTCCACCACCTATTGCATAAATAAATATTGATATTAACAACCCTATATAAGGATTAGAAAATAACTGTGGAAGTATAGCTAGTCCAACAAGTCCTCCAACAGAAAATATATGAGCACCAACTACACATACACGATATCCTATTCTATCCACAAATTTAGCTGCTAGAAAATCAACAATAAGCTGAACTCCAAAATTAATTGTTACAAGAAATGCTATTTTATCTATTGAAATATTATACGTGCTCTGAAATGTTAAAAATAACAGAGGTGCAAAATTATTTACTATAGCCTGAGTTATATAACCAATATAGCATGCGTAAATTGTATGGTTGTAATTTTCCTTTAATTTCACAACAAATCCTCCTTCCTCTTTTTCTTCTGCTTAATATAAGCTGAAGAAATCATCAATAATTTGTACACATACTGAATTTTTAATTCATACTATATTGAATATATTTCAAAACCAATAATTCGCATATAACAAAAAACTGAGAAGTAGTCCAATACTTAAAATCTTTTCTTTTTATTACAATTGAATGACTATAAAATGGAATATTGAAATTACTAATTGAAGCTAATTCATTATTTCCTGCTAGGTTTATAGATATTATAGTTATACCTTTTGCTTTTAATTTAAGTGCAAAATTATTTACAAATGAATTATTTCCTGAAAATGAAAGAAGAAAGAATACATCCTTATTTGTAAGTGCCTCTAAAATAATATTAGTTTCTTCTTTTCCTTCAAGCACATATACTAGTTTATTACTGAATATCATATTCCTTTTTAATTCTTTAGCTGCATCTTTTTGTACAGCACCCGAACCATAAATATATATTTTATCTGCATTATCTATAGTTCTAAACATTTCATTAAAATCCCGATTTTTTAATTCTTCCATAGTCATTATTATATCTTTACATGTGTTATCAATTTCTTTAGGATCAAATTGATTTTCGCCCTTTTCTTCCCATTTTAAATGAATCTTTAATTCGCTATAACCTTCAAGACCAAGTTTATGTGTAAAACGTAAAATTGTCGTATGAGAAACGTTGCACTTTGAAGCTAGCTCTTGAATTGACATAGTCCTGCATTCTTTTTTATGATGTAATATATAATTCCAAATATAAATATCATTATCATTTAATTTTTCATAGTTTTCTTCTATTAAATTCTCAATTTTCATAATATTAATCTTCCTTTTTACTTATTGCTGATTTATGTTCCATATATTTTAAAAATAAAATTTCTATCAGCATAAAATAGGATGTTACAGATTCATACTTAAATTTATCTGACACTCCATCAATTATAGGTGTTGAAACATAAAGATTATGATCACAAAGCCTCGCTAAAGAATTATCCTTTGATTTTGTAATTGATATTGTCTTTACATTTCTTATTTTTAATTCCTTAGTAAAATCTATTGTAAATTCATTCTCTCCTGACACTGAAATTACTATACACAAATCATCCTGAGTTGTCATTTTAACTATAGCTTTTGCTTCATCATATCCACTTATATCATAAAATATCTTCTTTCCTAATAAAAAAATCCTCTTTATTTCCTTTTTTATTGATGACTGCACCATTCCAGATCCAAATACATAAAGATTCTTTGCATTATCAAATGCTTCAAATATTTCTGTACAATCTCTTTCGCTCATAGTTTTCATTAGATCATTATATGAATTGCATAAAAAATTCACATTATTTGTGTTTTCTTTTGTCATCTGATTATCAAGTTTTAAATATACCTTCAATTCTCCATATCCCTTTAATGAAAGTTTTTGCGCAAATCTTAAAATTGTTGTTCTTGATACATTGCACTTATATGCTAACTGATCAATTGCAAGCTTTTCACATTCTTTTTTATGGCTTGATATATAATTCCAAATATAAATATCGTTTTCATTAAGCTGATTATAATATTGATTTACTAATTCATCTAATCTCATAATATTTCCCACCATTTTTATAAACTCATAAATTTTATTCTATACATAATAACTTTTCTATTATTAATCTTTTTTTCATTATATTACAAGTTCATAGTATTGTATATAATTTAACTATTTAAGAAAATAAGTATTAATACTCATTCTCAGCATATTGAATATTTCTAAGCAAGATATAATTTTCATTTTCTATATACTAAAAAGAGGTAGAATATTAAACTTGCTCTCCCTCCTCTATTGAAATGTATTTACTTTTTAAAATTATTCATATTTAATCAATACACTGCTTCCTGCTTGTACATCTTGCTTATTGTTACACTCTATAATATTACGTCCATTTGGCTCAACAACCACCATCATTGTAACATCAGATATATTTTCCTTCCTAAGAAAATCCCTATCTACTTTTGCAATAACCTTTCCATTTTTCACTTCATCTCCTGCCTTACAAAATACTTCAAAACCCTTTCCATTTAGATTCACAGTATCAAGACCTATATGTATTAATACTTGAATTCCTTCATAATTTTCTATAGCTATAGCATGTTTAGTTTCTGCTACCATTACTACCTTTCCATTACACGGAGATACTATTTCATCAGATGTTGGAATTACTGCCATTCCTTTTCCTAAGGCTCTACTTGAAAACATGTCATCTTTTACCTCAGATAAATCTATACTTTTGCCTGATATTACAGCATTAAATTCCTTTGCTTTTATTTCTTTCTTTTTTCCAAATCTAAACATATACTTTCTCACCCTTTTCTCTTTATTTAAAAAATAATTACAAATCTATCAAATTTCCTATTATAATGTTTCCCCCCTTTAAAAGGGGGCTTAACATTTATTTTATCTTCCATTTATTTGATGATAATTTCTAAGATAATTCTGGCCAGTATTCTTTATTTGCTTCAATTAAATCATCTAAGATTAATTTTGCTATTCTTGCACTTGGAACTGTTCTTGAAAGTGTAAGAGCCTGCCATAATTTTTGATAACTTCCCTCTATCCATGCTTCTACTGTTAACTTTTCAACACTTACTTGTTGTTCCATTAATCCTTTTTGGAATTGTGGAATAGAACCTTGACATATTCTTTCATATCCATTACTTCCTACTATACATGGAATTTCAACCATAGCTGTTCTATCAAAGTTTTCAACAGCACCTTCATTTGGAACTATAAGAAGGAATCTTTCATTTGTATTTTCTGCTATAGCACATGCTAAATCAACAATGTAAGTTGCATGAACATCAGCTTCAAATCCACCTTCTTTGCTTGTACCACTTTCAATTATCTTTTTACAAGCTCCAAATACATGTTTTTCTCTTCCTTCCATAACCTCATTAGCTCTAGTATGCTCTGGGTCAGAAGTTTCCACAACATAATCTGGGAATAGATAGTATTTTAAGTATGTGTTAGGAATTGTTGTTGGATCTACTGCATAAACATCTCTTGCTTTTTGGAATGTATGAATCCAACTTTCTTCTACATGTTGATTTGTATTTGATAATGCATCTGCAAATCCATTTTCAGCCATATGCTTTTTAATTTGAGGCATTAAATCGTTACCATCCTTATCATAGATCTTTGACCACCATCCAAAGTGATTTAATCCATAATATGATACATTCATTTCTTTTCTAGATTTAAGTCCACACATGTTAGCCATTTTTTCTTCTAAATCTATAGGCATGTCACATATATTTAGAATCTTAGAATTTGGTCTTAATCTTCTAGTTGCTTCTGCCACAATTGCAGCTGGATTTGAATAATTTAACATCCATGCATTTGGAGAATATTGTTCCATGTAATCAAGAATTTCAATTACTCCACCTATTGAACGCATTCCATAAGCAATTCCTCCAGGCCCACAAGTTTCTTGTCCAAGAACTCCATATTTTAATGGAATCTTTTCATCTTTTTCACGCATTGCATATTTTCCTACACGGATATGAGCTAGTACAAAATCTATATCAGTAAATGCTGTTTCTGGATCAGTTGTATAAGCAAATTCAATTTCTGGTGCATTTTCTTTTAAATAAATTTCACATGCTTTTGCAACTGTTTCCTGTCTTTGTGCATCATTATCATAAAATTTTATAGAACGAATTGGGAATCTATCCATGTGATCTAACAACATTAGTACAATTCCTGGTGTAAAAGTGCTTCCGCCACCTGCTATAGTTATTGAATATTTTTTCTTTGCCATTTTTCATTCCTCCTAAAAATCAGTGATTTGTTTTTCTCTATGTGCTTATAATACACTCATAAAAATCACCTTACAATAGGTTTACCCCCTTTAGTGAGCACACTGTTTCAAGGGTATTTCGTAACATTTTTTGTGAAGATTCACACCTCTATTTATCATTAATATCTTTATTTAAATAACATGTAAATTTAAAGTTATCTATACAGATAAAAGACCATTCATAATTCTATGAACGGACTTTAAAACTTCAATATTAATTCTATAGATTCTCAGTAAACTTAATAGCTGATTTCACCTTATCTTCATGTGCAAATATTTTTTTCATTCTATTTATAGGCTGATCTTTTTCACATGCTCTTTTAGCAATTTGATATAATTCCTCTTCATCCTCTATTCCAATTTGTTTCATATTATATGGAAGATCTATCTTTTTATAAAGTTCTTTAACCTTATCAATCAAGTGAGCATCTTTATTTTCTAAGATCAACTGTACAATAGTTCCAAAGGCCACTTTTTCCCCATGCATAAAATTATTATACTTAGAAATTGTACTCAATGAATTGGCTATAGAATGCGCAGCTGCTAGTGAACCATTTTCAAAGCCTACGCAACTTAAATAAATAATAGCTTCTATAACTTTTTCTAAAGACTCATTTACTTCATTATTTTCAACAGCATTAACAGCAGAATATGCATTTTCAATTATTGCGTCAAAACATTCTTTTGATAATGTTCTTGCAGTTAATGAAATGCTACTTGAGCCAAATTTCTCAATATCACCTTCATATCCTGCTTCTGTTTCAAAATATGTTGATATTCCATCACCAATTCCAGCTTTTAAAAGTTTTGCAGGTGCATTTGCTATTACCTCTGTATCTACAATTACACCATGAGGATTGTTGTCTAAATTAATATATTCTTTAAATGTTCCATCACTTTCATATAAAACAGATATCCTGCTGCATGGACCATCCGTAGAAGCTGCTGTTGGCACCATTATATATTTCATGTTTCCAAAATGCCCAACAGCTTTTGCTATATCCAAAGCCTTTCCTCCACCAATTCCTATTACACATTTAATATTATTGCTTTGGGATTTACAGATGATATTTTTTATATTTTCCATGCAACATTCGCCAGTAAAAGATTGTATTATATAACTTATATTATGCTTTTTTAACCCTTCACTAACTTTATCTTTAAAGTGCATATAAGAAAATCCATCCATAAGTATTAGTACTTTTTCATCTTCTAAAAAATTAAAATATGATGCAATTTTACTCATTGCTCCTTTTTCTTGTATATAACATCCGGGCATATTAATTTTCATTTGTTATCCACCATCCTAATAAATTTAATATATAACCCTCATTTTACCTTAATTTACATATGTATGTCTATTTGTATATATCTTACCTGTCTACCTTAAAAAATCACTTATTCATAATTTACAATAACATATACTGTTGTCCGTAATAACCAAAATGAGTGTAGTCCATCTAACCACACTCATGTTAAAGTTAATATTTTAATATTTTTAATGAATACTTTTTAAAAATAATCTGAAAAATAGGAAGTCTGCTGCTCAATTGCATCTTCTAACATATCCAGAGTTTCTGGACTACATGTAAGACGTCCTATCTTATGAAGATAATCTGGACGCTTATATCCTAGAAGCATAGTAGTCATGGTCTGAATATTTATTCTGTCAGTAGTTTTATTAGTTGAACGAACAACCTTACCCTTTCCATCCTTTGTAATATTCAATGTGAAAGTTCCTTGATTGCATGAAAGAATAGGATCATCCATTATAAAAGACCACTCTCTGTCTATTGTATCAGGTTTAAATGGAAATTCTGCAATAAACTGCTCTAAATCAACAATTCTAGCCATAAAGTATGGAGAAATTGTCTCTTTTATATCTGCATCTTCAAGTAAAAAAGCTAAAGGTTCATCTGTATATGTATTACCAATAACTTTTGTAATCATTGAAAAATGTGCACTTATAAAGTTCCATAATCCACTACGTGCTTCCTCATTAACAAAAATCATATCTTTAATGTGAAAAATTTCATCTTTAATCCAATAAAGAACATATCCATCTGGTTCATAATCCTCATTATAATATACAGCAGCCATCAAATCATCAGAATCCCAAAGAAGGTATTCATTCCATGCAAGGTCATCACGCACTAATGCACCATGAGTTTTAATAGCAAATCTTTCATAAGCTTTTTTTACCTTATCACTTTCTACAGCTACTCTTTCTACATCTCCTGAAACCTGCTTGTTTTTTGGAAGTTGATAATCATTAATTTCAAATGTTATTTTATCTGAAATTATTTCCCATCCTTTCCTTCTATAATATGGAATGGAATATGGATATAAATACGATATGCTCTGCTTTGCTTCTTTCATGTTTTTTAATGCTTGATAAAGCAACTTGTGCATAAGACCTTGATTTGCATATTCTGGATAAGTTCCAACACCTGTAAGACCACCCATATCATATGTTTTATTAAATATACGAACTTTCATAGGATAAACTGCCACTTGAGATATTAGTTTATCACCATCAAACCATCCCCATACATCTGCACGTTCTAATGTTGGAGACTTGGCCCTAATCATTTCCTTTTCTTCCCATCCAATCTCTTGAAGCTCTTGATTTGTAACTTGAAAAACATATCTTAACAGTTGATTATATTGTTCAAGGTGCTCCAAACCAACTTCTTTCATTTTTAACTGTCTACGCCTGCTCATACAAATCTATTTCCTTCCTTTCATAAGTATCTTCTTTAAATATATTTAATCAATGAGATTATTTCTTTATTACATACTTATTATATTAGGTTATGCAAAAATTTAATCCTGTATTCTAAAGTTATACTTAGGATTAATCAATAAATTAAATGTTATATAATATGATAGTTGATTAATTCTACTCAATCATAGGTTCTCTATTTTTATTAAACACTTACCTCATTAGTTATATTATACCATTATATCGTAAATATATATAATTATTAGAAATATAAATACAAATCTTAAAACATAAGATAAACCACAAAAATCAAATTATATTTCTACCATTTGATTTTTGTGGCTTTATTGTTTACTACATTGTAAGATTATTTAAGTTTAATTATTTTGATAAAATCTTTTCTATCTCAACCACATACATTGTATGGTAATCTTTTTCTGGATACCACTTATCTATAATATCCTTTTCTATGAAGCATTCTTCTTTTAAATCTTGTGCATAAAGCTTTCTACAAATTAATGTTAATCTGGCTTCATCAAAATATGGAACATCTTCATACTTTTGTACTTTTAAATTTGCATTTGAAATCTTATCCTCATCTTTTCCTGAAACATTCCCTAGATATGCAAGCTCTTTTCTGTAACTATTAGGCAATACACAAACAGAAAGTCTATCTGAAAAATCAACAAATTCTTTTGTATATCTTTGAGGTCTTATAAAAATGTACGCTACTTTTTTATTCCATAGAACGCCAACTCCGCCCCATGAAGCTGTCATTGTATTCACCTTTCCATCTTTTTCTGCTGTTATTAAAAGCCAGTCTTTACCTATCATTTCAAAAGCATTCTCTTGAAAATTTTCATGTTTAATTTCTTTCATAAATTTTCCTCCTAAAATTAAGCTATTTTTTCATAACACATAACATAATCTCTTTCATAATGTAACTTTGTACTATAATTTTAATGTTTAATTAAATTTTTCAATAACTTCATGGTCGTTTCATAAGGTATGATGATATAATAATATATATACTTCTTTTATACAAGTACTTACTTTTTTATCTTGTACTATCCTTTTTGATAGTATAATTAATAGGAGGATCACATGGCAAATATACAAAATAACTATAATTGTGCTCTTGAACTTACAATGGATTTAATCGGTGGAAAATGGAAGTTGATTATACTTTGGCACCTTCTTGACGGTTCTAAAAGATTTAATCAATTAGATAAACTTATACCTGCAATTACTCAAAAAATGCTTACTACACAACTACGAGAATTAGAAGAAAAAGGGTTAGTAAATAGAAAGGTTTATCCTCAAGTTCCACCCAAAGTTGAATATTCTCTTTCTGAACGTGGACGCAGCCTTGAAAAAATATTAAATGATCTCTGTTCCTGGTCAAAAGACTATGCAAACGAAAATAATATATCTGTTTCTTGTAATAAATAAAAAATAATAGTTAAATAAGGATACTGCTAGTTTTAGCAGTATCCTTATTTAACCTTAATATAACCATACTTTTATCATGAAATTCAATTTATGATATAATTATTTTATTAATATCACCCTTAATAAGTATAATATAGTTAATAAAATCATACTAACATTACTAGTTCAATTAATATAACAAATAAAATATATTAATTATCTATTTACTATAATTATAAAGACTGGAGGACATGGTTCATATTATGAAAGAAAAAATCACAAAAATGATAGAAAACTTTGTAAGAGATTATGAACAGCAAGATACCATATCAACAAAATGGGGCAATCCTTTAGTTGGCTTTGCTGATGCCAATCATCCTTATATTTTAAGCTTCAAAGAATTTATTACACCAACTCATAAATTCCCAACTGATGTAATCTCAGATGCCTCTATAGTAATCTGCTA
>OBLF01001186.1_pt1 | contig 22704 bp, 17 predicted proteins | sample 1519231 | NCBI WGS metagenome assembly OBLF01 (sample SAMEA2602895, study PRJEB22501) | metagenome | reverse complement strand
CATCCCATGTTGCACCTGCTGAGTTTTTCATTTCCTGAGAAGCCAGCTCACGGATCGTATATGTTTTTCCATCTACTTCCAGAGTTGCATCCTGTACAACCTTTGCTTTTCCATCTACGTTTGTTCCAGCCGGTGTGGAATCTACTGTGCCATCTGCTTCTACGCCGGTTCCCAGTGTAGAACGAACACCACGGGTACGAGCGATAGAATCGTTGTGTCCGATATCACCGATTGCCAGAACATATCCGATCACGCCATCACCATTTCTATCAATGGTTTCTGCATTCTTTTTGATGTAATCCAGAACCATCTGTCCCTGCAGTTCAGCACCCTGATTAGCATCAAAACCTACATAGTAAGTATTGCCGTTGAAGTTCAGAGCTTCTTTGTCCAGCTCGCCGGTAGCACTGCTGGAGGGCTGACGGTTAAACCAGCACAGAGGCTTGTCTTTATTTTCTACAGTTGCATCTGCTGATGCAGCAGAATCTGCAGCTTCTGTTGCCGCTGCTTCTGTTTTTTCTGTTGTGGTTGTAGATGCTGTAGAATCTGTTTTGGCTCCGCCGCAGCCAACCATGGATAATACCATAGCTGCTGCCATCATTGTTGCTAATGCTTTTCTTTTCATTTTTTCCTCCCATTTGGTTGTTTTGCTAAATTTCTTTCGTTCTCAGCTGATAAACCTATTATAATCACAAGAGGATTTATTAAAAATAGAATATTTTTTGATTAGTTATTGAAATTTTTAGCTATTTCACGGATTTTTATGGTTTTTTACAGTAATCCTGTATAGTTTCTTTCATTTCAGGAGGTCAGGTATGTAAAAGATTTCACAGTCTCTTCAAACACGCCCGGTATCTTGCTGTAAAAATTCCGGCTGAGACAGCTGCAGTCAGCACTTCTGCCACCGGGAACGCACCCCAGACACCTGTAATACCGAATATCCTGCTTCCAATAGAAGCAACTGGAACGATAAGCACCAGATAACGCAGCAAGGAAATGATAAAGGATGGGATTCCCTCCCCAAGGGCCTCCAGTGCACCGGAAGCCACAACGCTGATTCCGGAAACCACAAAGCCGAGGCTGATGATCCGAAGTGCAGCTGCCCCTTCCCGGATCGTTACACTGTCCTTGGAAAACATACCCATGATCGGTTCCGGAAGCAGCAAAAACAGCGCCGTACCGACCATCAGGATTCCAAAGATCAGTCCGGTACACACGGATAGAATCTGCTTCATCCGCTTTTTTTCTCCTGCCCCGTAATTAAAGCTCAATATCGGACGCATGCCCTGCACAATACCGCTGGCAGGCAGATAAAGGAAGGTCTGCAGCTTGAAATAAACACCCAGTACCAACACATAAACCGAAGAAAACGCGCCTGCGATTTTGTTCAGCAAAGTAATCAAAAGGGACGGCATGCCCAGAGTCAGGGAAGACGGGATTCCAACCGCATAGAGCCTGCCACAAATCGCAGGATCCGGCTTCATATCTTTTATATGGATGGAGACGCCCAGTCCTTTTTTCCTATGCCATACAAGATACATGACAAGCGGCACGATCTGTCCGATCACGGTAGCGATCGCAGCACCCTTTACTTCCATCCGTGGAATGGGACCAATTCCAAAAATGAGGATCGGATCCAACACAATATTCGTCAGACAGCCCGCTGCCAGACATAAGGTCGGAACGATCATATTTCCCAGTGACTGATAAATTTTTTCATAAGCAATATAGACGGAGATCACAAGGGAAAAGCTCAGTACCCAGGTTCCATAGGTAATACCCATCTGATAGATTTCTTCGTCTGTCGTAAAAAGTCTCAGAAAAGACGGAAGAATTGCTGTCAAAAGCACCGACATCAGTACACCGTGCACAATGCTCAAAAACAACCCCTCAGAGGCGCTCTGATCCGCTTTTTTATGTTCTCCCATTCCCAGGAAAAATGCGACTGCTGCGCTGATTCCGACCCCAAAGCCTACGCTGATGCTCGTGACCAGTGTCTGCAGCGGATAGACAAGGGAAATTGCCGTCAGCGCCTTCTCTCCGACCCGTGCCACAAACATACTGTCAATAATATTGTAAAGTGAATTTATCAGCATCGACAGCATCATCGGCAAAGACATTGACAATACCAGCGGCAGCACCTTCTTTTCTTTCATAAAATTCTGATCCATTTTGACTCCTTCCTTTCCTCTGCAGAGCATTTTTATCGTATGGAAACGAAGTTTCCTATACGATAAAAAAGAGCTATAAACCCTGCAGTTTTAATCTCAGAAACTGCAAAATCTATAGCCCTGTATCAGACAAACCCTATGACCAAACTGTTAGGATATTACCATATCCTGTCTAAAAAGGCAAGCTAAAGTCTTGATTTTTCCGTTCAAATCGTGTATGCTTGTTTGGAATCAAGCAGGCTTAAATGCCTTAAATCACAATCAGGAGGAACAATCACTATGGGTTATCAGTTAGTTATGATCCGCCATGGCGAAAGCGTATGGAATCAGAAAAACCTGTTCACCGGCTGGACTGACGTAGATCTGTCCGAAACCGGACACAAGGAGGCTGCACAGGGCGGCGTTCTGTTAAAGGAAGCAGGCTTCTCCTTTGATGTTTGCTATACTTCTTATCTGCAGCGTGCAATCCACACCGCTAACCATGTTCTGCAGGAGTTAAATGAAGAATGGATTCCTGTTATCAAAACCTGGAAATTAAACGAGCGTCATTACGGTGCTCTGCAGGGTCTCAACAAATCCGAAACTGCTGAAAAATACGGCGAAGCTCAGGTTAAGGTATGGCGTCGTTCTTTCGACGTTCAGCCCCCCGCTCTTGAGCCTACCGACGAGCGTAATCCTGCTCTGCAGGCTCCTTACAAGAACGTAGATCCGAAGGAGCTGCCTCTGACAGAGAGCTTAAAGGACACCATCGCAAGAGTAATTCCTTTCTATGAAGAGAACATCAAGAAGGACATGCTGGCTGGCAAGCAGGTTCTGATCGCAGCTCACGGCAACTCTCTGCGTGCTCTGGTTAAATATCTGGACAACATCTCTGAGAATGAAATCACAGAGCTGAACATCCCTACCGGCGTTCCGCTTGTTTACGAGTTTGACGATAACTTCAACGTAACCGGTCATCATTACCTTGGCGACCAGGCTGCTATCGAAGCTAAGATGAACGCAGTTGCAAAACAGGGCGCAAAGAAATAAATTTCTTTGAAATAAATTTCTTTGAAATAAATTTCTTTGAAATAAATTTCTTTGAATAAAAAGAAGGACATGCTTTTCATCTCCGGATGAGCTGCATGTCCTTTTTTCTTATTATCGTATAGAAAACTTCGTTTTCATACGATAATAAACGCTCCGCGAGGATGCGCACTCGGCGCAAGGGTAGATGGTTGCTAAAGCAACCGCGCCTCGGCGCGAGAATGTGCCAAGGCACATTCTTTTTTATATAAGAAGCCTCATTTTCCATTCGCGTTGTATGCTGCCGGGCGCGCCGTAGCAAAAACAGCCGCCGTACAAACACGGCAGCTGTTTTTGTTATCGCTATCTGATATTTTATTTATCGATAATGCTTGCATGGAACTCCTGCAGAGACTGCACCGGAAGCTTGCCGTCACGTTTTGCGGAACGGATGCCTTCTACAGTTGCCTTTGCAGCAGCCATGGTTGTAATATACGGAATACGGTTCTTAATGGCAGCCTTACGAATGTAGCTGTCGTCGGTTGTACCCTTCTTGCCGCGGGGAGTATTGACAATCAGCTGGATCTGGTCATTCGTGATCTTATCCAGGATGTTCGGACGTCCCTCGTTGAGCTTGCATACCTTCAGGGCAGGAATACCAGCCTGTTCAATCAGGTCACAGGTTCTGCCAGTTGCCATAATTTCAAAGCCAAGCTGATAGAAGCCTCTTGCAACGTCAACTACCTCTGCCTTATCTCTGTCATTAACAGAAATCAGCACGCAACCGGAAGTGGGCAGCTTGGTCTTTGTCGCTTCTTCTGCCTTGAAGAATGCATCACCAAAGTCTGTAGACAGTCCAAGGACCTCACCGGTGGAACGCATTTCAGGTCCGAGTACCGGGTCAACCTCCGGGAACATATTGAAGGGGAATACCGCTTCTTTTACACCGTAGTGAGCGAATTTCTTTTCTTTCAACTCCGGTACCGGGCTCTTGCGTCCGGTATAAGGCAGGGTAACGATATCCGTTGCAATCTGAACCATGTTGATGCCGCAGACCTTGGATACAAGCGGAACGGTTCTGGATGCACGGGGATTTGCCTCGATGACAAATACCTTGCCGTCCTCAATCGCATACTGCATATTCATCAGGCCAACAACATGCAGCTCCTTTGCGATCTTTCTGGTGTAGTCTTTCAGAGTTTCGATCTGCTCTTCTGTCAGTCCTCTCGGGGGAATGATACAAGCAGAGTCACCGGAGTGAATACCAGCCAGCTCGATATGCTCCATAACAGAAGGAACGAATACATGCTCGCCATCGCTGATTGCGTCCGCTTCACACTCGGTTGCATGATGCAGGAATCGGTCAATCAGGATCGGTCTGTCCGGTGTTACACCCACTGCCTGCTGCATGTAGAAGGTCAGCGCTTCATCGTCATAAACGACCTCCATGCCGCGTCCACCAAGGACGTAGGAAGGACGTACCATAACCGGATAGCCGATTCTGTGAGCAGTTTCCAATGCTTCTTCCACATTGACAGCCATTCCTGCTTCAGGCATCGGAATCTCCAGTTTCTCCATCATTTCACGGAACTGGTCACGGTCTTCTGCAAGGTCGATGGCTTCCGGAGTGGTTCCGAGGATATTGACACCGTATTTCTTCAGGTCTGCTGCCAGATTCAGCGGAGTCTGTCCACCGAACTGTGCGATAACGCCAACCGGCTGTTCTTTTTCATAAATTGCAAGGACATCTTCCAGAGTCAGAGGCTCGAAATACAGCTTGTCGGAAGTGTCGTAGTCTGTGGATACCGTCTCAGGGTTACAGTTTACAATGATCGTGGAGAATCCGAGCTTACGCAGTGCTTTTGCAGCATGTACGCAGCAATAATCGAATTCGATACCCTGACCGATTCTGTTAGGACCGCCGCCGAGGATCATTACCTTCTGTTTGCTGTTGTCTACCGGGCTTTCGTCCTTGATATGATAGCTGGAGTAATAGTATGCGGAATCCTTAGTAGAACTTACATGAACACCTTCCCAGCCTTCCACAACGCCAAGCTCTGTTCTGCGTGTCCGAATTGCTTCCTCGGATACACCCAGGATCTGGCTTAAATATTTATCAGAGAAGCCATCCAGCTTCGCCTGTTTCAAATCAGCATCTGCAGGAACCTGTCCGTGATAAGCAGCAACGAGCTTCTCTTCTTCCTCAACCAGCTCCTTCATCTGCTCGATAAAGTAATCCTTAACTTTGGTCAGTTTGTTGATTTCTTCTACAGATGCACCCTTACGCAGCGCTTCATACATGATGAAATAGCGCTCGCTGCTGGGAGTTGCAAGCATGGTCAGAAGCTCTTTTTTGGACTTCTGATCAAAATCCTTTACATGACCAAGACCATAACGGCTCTTTTCCAGAGAACGGATCGCTTTCTGGAATGCTTCCTTATAAGTCTTGCCGATGCTCATAACTTCGCCGACTGCTCTCATCTGAGTTCCGAGCTTATCTTCTACGCCCTTGAACTTTTCAAATGCCCAGCGCGCGAATTTCAGAACGATATAATCGCCGTCCGGAACGTATTTATCCAGTGTGCCATATTTGCCGCAAGGAATTTCATCCAGAGTCAGACCGCTTGCCAGCATTGCAGAAATAAGAGCGATCGGGAAACCGGTTGCCTTACTTGCAAGTGCAGAAGATCTGGAAGTTCTGGGGTTGATTTCAATAACAACAACACGACCGGAAATCGGATCATGTGCAAACTGTACATTCGTACCGCCGATTACCTCAATCGCATCTACGATACGGTATGCCTGATCCTGCAGCTTCTTCTGTACCTCCTCGGAAATTGTCAGCATCGGAGCGGAACAGAAGGAATCACCGGTATGCACGCCAACGGGATCGATGTTTTCAATAAAGCATACGGTAATCATATTTCCTTTTGCATCGCGGACAACTTCCAGCTCCAGCTCTTCCCATCCAAGAATGGACTCTTCTACCAGAACCTGACCCACGAGGCTCGCCTGCAGACCTCTTGCGCAGACTGTCTTTAATTCTTCTTTATTATAAACAAGACCGCCGCCGGCGCCGCCCATGGTGTATGCAGGACGCAGAACAACCGGATATCCCAGCTTGTCCGCAATCGCAAGTGCCTCGTCTACGGAGTAGGCGACGTCGCTTCTTGCCATCTCAACACCAAGCGCATTCATGGTCTTTTTAAACTCAATACGATCTTCGCCGCGCTCAATTGCATCTACCTGAACGCCGATTACCTTTACATTGTATTTGTCCAGCACGCCTGCTGCCTGCAGCTCGGAGCAAAGATTCAGTCCGGACTGTCCGCCCAGGTTCGGAAGCAGTGCATCCGGGCGTTCCTTCTCAATAATCTGCTCGAGACGTTCCACATTCAGCGGTTCAATATATGTGATATCCGCTGTGTCCGGATCTGTCATGATCGTTGCCGGATTCGAGTTTACCAGTACGATTTCGTAGCCCAGCTTTTTCAGTGCCTTACAAGCCTGTGTGCCGGAGTAATCGAACTCACATGCCTGTCCGATAATGATCGGTCCTGAGCCAATAATCAGTACCTTATGAATGTCTTGTCTTTTCATAAATCCACCCATATTATCCTTTCTGTAAGCGTATTCCCTAAAAACCCATTGTATATTCTAGCACAATTTGCAAAGGACAACAAGATTTTTTTCGATTAGTTGAAGCCAAAAAACTTCTGGCAGATTTTGTAGCCTTCCACGGAAATCCATCTTCCGGTTTTTCCAGGCAGATTCATACAGTTTCCTAAAAGACCGTAACGCAGCTTTCTGTAAACCTTCTTGTCCTTTTGTCTGATGTAGTTTAACAGCTCACGCTTTTTCTCGAGAGATTCCGGTGTGTTGATGCGGATCAGCAGGATGGAGGAGATCGTCGTAATGATGTCCAGATAGCTTAGCATATACTTTGCAAGGGGCTTATTGCCCATGATCTCGCTCTTCTTTTCCACAAAGTAGTCTGTCATGATCTGGTTGACCTTGATCTGCTGGTCGATTCGTCCGGTCATGACCTTTTCGTTGACGGACTGATCTGACCTGCCGATAAAATAGCGGTAGAAATTCACGTCCAGATAGTACATGTTGCGGACATACGGCAGAGGCTCAAAGACATAAATATTGTCCACATAAAACGTATGCTCCGGAAGCTTTAAACCGCATTCCCGCAAAAGCTTCGTCCGGTAAATAACGGAATGCATCAGGATATACTGCCCGACATGGAAACGTCCGACATCTTCCCAGCCAAACATACGGTATTCCGGCAGGACATGTTTATAACGCATCACCTTTTTGCGGCGTTCACCCTCTTTTTCGTAAACAAAGTTGCTGATCAGAAGATCAAGTGTATCCACACCGCCGGTCAGCTCTCTCAGCTTTTCCAGAATGGCGAGGTAGGCATCTTCTTTTACCCAGTCGTCACTGTCTACCACTTTAAAATAAATTCCGGTCGCATTTTCAATTCCGGTGTTGACCGCAGAGCCGTGTCCGCCGTTTTCCTTATGGATCGCCTTTACGATCGTAGGATATTTTGCCGCATATTCGTCTGCGATTTTGGCGGTGTCATCCTTCGAACCGTCGTTGACAATCAAAATTTCAACATCCTCTCCCCCCGGAAGCAGAGATTCGATGCAATGTGCCATATAATCCTGCGAATTATAGCAGGGAATTGCAATAGAAAGCAGTTTCATAGTGTTGTTCCTTTCATCTTCTGGATACCTGTCTGAATTTTCAGATAGGCGCTGTAGGCTGCAAATGCGGACGGAATCGGGTAATTTCTTTCGATTTCCTGTGTCTCAACAAAAAGGAGGGATTCATCCTGACCCATGGGCTCCAGTTCATCCACCAGAACCTGATAGCCGGTCATGTGCCACTCCTTATGGGTGAAAATATGTTTTGATTCCGGAAGCTTCTCTATCCGGACAGCTTCCACACCCTGTTTTTTCAGCCATTCCCTGACCTCTTCCAACGATGCCTTTTTGTCCATCGCCGGAAATTCATACAGTCCTGCCAGCAGTCCCCTTTTCGGGCGCTTACGCAAAACAACCTGTTTACTCGTCCGAATCACGAGAATCGTCTTATCTTCGATCGTCCTTGCCTTTTTGGCTGCCTTTTGCGGATACTGCTGCCAGGTGCCATGCAATCCTACAAGGCAGAATTCCTGCCACGGACATTTGCTGCACTTCGGTGCACCGTTTGGCAAACAGACGGTTGCGCCAAGCTCCATCAACGCCTGATTAAAGTCACCGGGACGATCCTTTGGCATGACAGGACGCAGATCATCCTCTACTCTTTTTTTTACCGACTGATCGGAAATATCGCTGTCATCCTCCAAAAGCCGGGCAATGACGCGCAGCACGTTTCCGTCCACTGCGGGATTGGGCTGTTTAAAGGCAATCGAAGAAACCGCGCCAGCTGTGTAGCTTCCGATTCCTTTTAGCTTTAAAAGCTCCCTGTAATCCGACGGCATCTCTCCGCCGTATTCTGTCACAATCTGCTGTGCCGCAGCCTTTAAATTCCGTGCCCTGCTGTAATAGCCGAGCCCTTCCCAAAGTTTTAATAATTCATCATCATCCACTTCGGCGAGCGCTTCGATATCCGGCAGTCGTTCCATAAAGCGCGCAAAATACGGTTTTACCGCCTCGACCCGCGTCTGCTGCAGCATGATCTCCGATACCCAGACCCGATACAGCGTCGGTTCTTCCCGCCAGGGTAAGCTCCGTCTGCTTTTATCATACCATGTTAATAGTCCCGGTGCAATCCGGTTTAACAGTTCCTGTTTTCTCTGTACTTCAATATTTCTTGGGGTTTGTTGCTTCAATCCAGTTCTCCGTTTTTTTCTTTTTTGCTCACCGCAGGCGATTGCACTCATAACGCTCCAGTGTCATCAGGCAGCTTTTCAGCGTGTCGTACTGCTCCTCCAAGCTGCCCTCCGAAAGCTCCAGATCCAGGGAAGCAGCAATGGCATTCAACATATGAAGATCGACTTTGCCCTCCAGCGATGCAAATACTTCCAGCTTTTCTTCGTAGCTGTCCGCATCTAAAAAAGCGAGCAGACCGGGATCGGGCTGGGGCTCAACAGAGTTCTCAGAGGATGCTGCAACGGCCCGGGACTCAACAGTGCTCTCTGACGACATTGCAGCGGGCCGGGGCTCAACAGGGTTTTCTGACGGCGCTGGAACGGGCTGGGGCACTGCCGCTGCTTCTGCCATCGGGATCCGCATAAAACGGTCTTTTCCCGCTGCATCAGGATATTTTTTTGCATCCACCTTTTCCAGAAACATGGAAAGCGGTCTTGCAAAAACCTGGAACTCTCCATAAAGTGCCTGATAGATCACGAGCTGCTCACCGGTCTCCGTGTGGGTTGCCAGTGCCACAATCCGATAAAGCTTTCCTTTAAAATGCTGATAAATTTCTCCTGCCTGGGGAATCTGATTCATCAATTTGCCTCCTGTCCCTTTCTGCAGTCGTTTCATCCATACGACTCTCTGATATCACAGTATACTCTAAATTCCAAAAGCTGTCATGCGAAAAGTTTTCCTCTTTACGAGCCTTTCATTTGGTTGTATGATGTCTTTGAAATCTAAAGACCGCATCATTCAGAAAAGAGGCATCTTCTATGTCAGACAAGGACACGCACACTTACCTTGAAGTCAACGGTGATTTCCGCATGCGTGAGCTCGATCACAACGATCTGGAGCAGTTCAACGCACTTTTACAGTATGCTTTTCAGGTAACCTCCTACGAGCTCTTCCAGACCGGCTGGGAGCAGGAGGAAATCAAATATGCCAAACGTCCGATTCTCGAGGACGCTTATGTACTCGGTTGGTTTTATAAAGAAAAGCTGGCATCTATGATCGTCGTTTATTCCATGCAGATCAACATTCAGGACAACATTATGGCGATGGGCGGCATCACCGGAGTCACTACTTATCCGGAATACACCGGACGCGGACTGATTCATTCCCTGATGCGCTATGTCATCGACTATATGCACAAAAAGAAGCTTCCCATTTCCTTTCTATATCCATATTCCATTCCATTTTATCGGAAAATGGGCTGGGAGATCGTGTCCGACAAACTCACCTTCACTGTCAAGGATACGCAGCTTCCAAAGGCCTTCCCCGTCCGGGGCATGGTCGAACGTGTCAGCTTGGATTCCGAGGATTTTCATAACGTGTATTCCTATTTTGCCATGCAGCACCACGGTGCACTCATTCGCGACAAGCTGGCCTGGGATGAATACTGGCGCTGGGAAAATGATGATATGATCGTAGCCCTTTATTATAATGAAGAGCACAAGCCCCTTGGTTATCTGGTTTATTACATTGCAAATGAAATTTTTCATATTAAGGAAATGGTTTATTTAACCAGCGAAGCCAGACACGGCCTCTGGAACTACATCAGCGCGCATTTTTCTATGATCACACAGGTACGGGGGGATAATTATTCCGGCGAACCCATGGCATATCTGTTTGAAGACAGTGAGATTGAAGAAACGATAGCTCCCTATATTATGGCACGAATCGTGGATGTTGAAAGCTTTTTACAGGAGTATCCCTGGCAGATCCAGCCGGAGGATTTCAAAATCCATTTCCGGGTTACAGACGGCCTTGCTTCCTGGAATCAGGGAGATTTTCTCGTTTCCTGGCACGAGGGTGGAACAACCTGTGAGCGTGTCGAGGACAATCAGTCCATTAACGTCGTAGAACTCGACATTAACACGCTCACTGCCTTGATGATGGGCTACAAGCGCCCGACCTATCTTTACGACCATGAAAAAATTTCTACGGAATACTACATGCTAACCTGGCTGGAGCGGCTGATTCCGGTCAAGAAACCATATTTTTCGGACTATTTCTAAACTTCGCGACAGAACCCTGCCCTGCAGGAATACGGACCGGGTACACCAACACAAAAGCGGTACAGAGCTCAAAATCTGTACCGCCTTTTTCTGCACGTTGTTTCCGATATTTCACTCTTTCTTTGCCGCCTGAATCTGATCAAACAGCTCCGCGCAGGCAATTGTCGTCGCATGCGGAACAACCGGACTTTCCGTTTTCTTTGCGCGCACGCAGCGGATCGTCTCTTCGATCTCGTAGGTAAAGCCCTTCTGCGTCGTCGTATCTGTGAACTCTTCCTTCCGTGTTCCATCCGCCCCGTATAAGAAGCATTTGGACGCATAATGGGGATCGGGCAGCTCAATGCGCCCTTCCCGACCGTAGATCACCATGCTGTTGCCCATAGGCGCTGCAAAGCTCGTCACAAGATCTGCCAGCACATGTTCGAACTTCACCGTAACCTGATCGGTTAAGTCCACACCGGTCTGATCAAGGTTCGCAGCCGCATAGGTTTTGCGGACAGGCTCATTGACCAGCCAGGTCGCGATTTCATAGGCATAAACCGTGATATCCGTCGCAGCTCCGCCGCACAGCAGAGGGCTGTGATACCGATTGTCTGCTCCCTCCGGCGCGAGAAAACCGATTCTTCCCTGCAAGGCTTCCAGTCTGCCGATTTTTCCTTCTGCCGCCCATTTTTTTGCCTGGTTGACCGCGGGCAAAAACCGGCTCCACATCGCTTCCATTACAAAGGTTTGGTCTTTTTCTGCTTTTTCAAAAACCGCTTTTGCCTCTGCACTGTTTGTAAACATCGCTTTTTCGCACAACACCGGAACGCGATGCTCCAGACAAAGCATCGTCAGACGGAAATGGTCGTTTGGCGTCACTGCAATATAAACACAGTCCGGCTTTTCCTCTACCAGCATCTGCTCATAGTTGTCATACGCATGGGCTACGCTGCATTCCTCCGCAAATTTTCGTGCGCGCCCCAGATCCTTACTGGCGATCGCGCTCACCTCACAGTCCTCCACCAGCGTCACTGCATCGCAAAACTGATGTGCGATGTTGCCTGCTCCCATAATGGCAAATCGAAATGTACTCATGTTTTTTACCCCTTTTCTTATATTGTGTTCTTACGCAAAAGCTGCGTATTGCTGTACATATTCCTCGGCTGCGTCACTCAGGCATTTTCCTCGCCCCAGCGCAGCAGCAGACGACTCAAATACCGTACCGCAGGCATCAATGCCGCCGGGTCCACCTGAAAGGTCGGCTGATGAATTGTCGCCCCCTTTCCGATGCCGATTTTGATATAGCAGCCGGGCACTTTCTCCATGTAGAAAGAAAAATCATCTCCGCCGAGCGACTGTTCTTCCGGAACAGTCTGAAAGCCCTCCGCTTCTGCCGTTTCCTTTGCAAAAGCCGCCATTTCTGCATCGTTGCAAACAGCCGGAGGACCGGGAATCCACTCTACCTCTGCGGACGCTCCATAGGCAGATGCGGTCTGCTCTGCAATTGCTTTTAAGCGTTTTTCAAACAGGCAGCGATCCTGCCGATCCATGGTCCGAACAGTTCCCTCCAGCTGTGCTGTCTGCGGAATCACATTCCAGGTATTGCCCGCTTCCAGTCGCGTGACGCTGATGAGCGCAGGATGGAACGGATTGATATTGCGGGTCACGATCGTCTGAAATGCCTGAACCATGGCTACAGCCGCCGGAATGGGATCAACGCCATCATCCGGGTGTGCGCCATGGCAGCCGACGCCCGTTATCGTAATCACAAACCGATCTACTGCCGCCGCAACTGCGCCCTCCCGGATGCCGATGGCATTGACCAAATTGGTCGGATCAGAATGAAAGCCCCAGACGCGCGTAACCGAATCGAGTGCCGTCGTTTCCAGCACTTTCCATGCGCCCAGGGAGGACTCTTCTCCTGGCTGGAAGAAAAACCGCACTGTCCCACAGAGCTCGTCCTTATGTTCCTGCAGCCAGATCGCAGTCCCGATTCCCGCCGTGATGTGAAAATCGTGTCCGCAGGCGTGCATCTTTCCCGGACATTTCGACGCATAAGGTAAATCCGTCAGCTCAGTAATCGGCAGCGCGTCAATATCGCAGCGAAGCGCCTGCAGCGGACCATCCTTTTCTCCCTTTACCTCCGCAATCAGACCGGTTTCCATCGGAATCGGCAGGATCTTTACATCCGCTGCTTTCAACAGCTTTTTAATCTGCGCAGTTGTATCGTATTCCTCATAAGACAGCTCCGGATGTCTGTGAAACCAGTAAAAAATTTCCATTAAATCCATTTCCTGTATCATCGCAAATCCCTCCGATGTCCTCCTGCAGTGTTCCTGCTGCAGTTCTTTCTGCTTTTGCGTGTTCCAGTCTTACTTTCCGCTATTGGGATCCAGCGCATCCCGCAGCGCGTCACCGATAAAGTTAATCGCAATGACCAGCACCACGATCATCAGCCCGGACGGAATCCAGAGCCACGGCTGTTTCGTCAGTACAGTCAACGACTGCGCGCCGTTTAACATGTTTCCAAGGCTCGCGGTCGGCGGCTGCACACCCATTCCGAGGAACGAAAGTGCCGCCTCATCCAACATCGACAACGCCAGAACCGACGTTGCATACACCAGAATCGGCGCAGCGGTATTCGGCAGAATCTCGGAAAACAGAATATACGGAAGCGGCATTCCTGCCACGAGATCACTTTTAATAAAATTACTCTCCCGCAGGCTCAGCACATTGCCGCGAACCAGACGGGCAATTCCCGGCCAGTCTACAAAGCCCAGAATCAGGATGATGCTCCAGAGCCCCGGCTTAAAAATCGACGCCGCAACCAGCACCAGCAAAATATAGGGAAACGACATGACCATATCCGTAAAGCGCATGATAATCATATCCGCAGCGCCGCCAAAATACCCGGCGATCAGTCCTAGAATCACACCGATCACAGTAGAGATCGCCGTCGCCAGCACACCGACCAACAGGGAAATCCGCGTTGCATACAAAAGCCGGCTCAAGACGTCACGACCGATCTGATCCGTTCCCAGCCAATGCTCTGCTGTTGGCGCTTTGGAAAAGCCTCCGACGATTTCATCCGGATTATACGGTGCGATGATCGGTGCCAAAAGCGCTGCCACCACCAAAACCGCTAAAATCACAAGGCTGACCGTTGCCAGATGATGCTGTTTAAAACGACGGATGACGGTCTGCAAATAGCTTTCTCTTGAAATATCTTTTTTGATACGATCTTTTTTCTCCATCTTCGCCGCTCCTATTTCAGCTGGATTGTCGGGTCTGCCAGTGCGTATAAAATATCCGTAATCAGGTTTGCCGCCAGCACAACGATTGCAGACAGCAGGCAGACACCCATAATAACCGGATAATCCCGGTTCGTGATTGCGCTCATCGTCATCAGTCCGAGTCCCGGCCAGGAAAAGACCTGCTCAATGATAACCTGACCGCCGAACAGCACCGGAATCTCCATTCCGATTACCGTAATAATCGGGATCAGTGCGTTGCGCAGCGCATGCTTATTGATGACAAGAAATCTTCCGATTCCCTTTGCCTTTGCCGTGCGCAGGTAATCCTGCTGCAAAATTTCCAGCATCGCGCTTCGAATATAACGGATATTTGTACCCGCCATGGAGGTAGCCAGGACTAACACCGGCATCACCATATGCTTTGCCACATCACCCGCGCCGCCTGCAGTTCCGAGCGTCGCCATTCCGCTGGACGGAAGCCAGCCAAGCTTTACCGTAAACAAATAGATCAACAGCAAAGAAAGGAAAAATCCGGGCACGCTGCTTCCCAGGAAGGAAAGTGTAACAACCGTATAATCTCCTGCGGAATACTGCTTGATCGCACTGTAAATTCCGGCGGGCACCGCCATCAGCAAGCTGACCAGAAGCGATACGCCCATCAGCAAAAGCGTCGGTCCCAAATGACTTGCGATCATCTCGCTGACTGCCTGATAGGACTTGATCGAATAGCCCATATTTCCATGTAAAAGCTGTTTTAACCAGACAAAATACTGCACATAAAACGGTTTATCCAGACCGAGGGCGATTTCCTTTGCCGCAACCGCAGCCTGGGAAATTCGGGGTCCCTGCAGCATCTGCAGTGGGCTGCCCGCAAGACACATAATCGCATAGTCGATGATCGTGATCCCGATCAGAACCGGGATGGCGATCAGGATGCGCTTGATCATATATTTTCCCATGTCACTTTTATCTCCATTTCTGCTCTACGACAACCTGCTGCATATTCGCATCGTATGCGGGTGCGCCGCCAGCCAGCTGCGCAATTGCATATGGGCACGCCGCAAGATGACTGCTGCCTGGGAAAACACTGCAAAGCTCCGGCACTTCCTGTCTGCAGCTTTCCGTCGCGTACGGACATCTCGGATGGAAACGGCAGCCGGAGGGCGGGTTCGTGCTGGAGCCGATTTCTCCGGTCAGAAGCGGTTTTTGTTCCCGCTTTTTGGGATCTGCAATCGGCACTGCATCGATCAGGGCACGGGTGTAAGGGTGTACCGGATGATGGAACACCTCCTGCGCCGGTCCGATCTCCACAATTTTACCAAGGTACATGACTGCGATCCGGTCGCTGACATAGTTAACCGCGCCAAGTCCATGTCCAACGAACATACACGTCAGCCCCAGGTTCTTTTGCAGGCTGCGCAGCAGATTCAGAATCTGTGCCTGAATCGAAACGTCCAGCGCACTGACCGGCTCATCGCAGACCAAAAACCTGGGATTTAAAGACAGCGCCCGCGCAATCCCGATTCTCTGCCGCTGTCCGCCGGAGAACTCATGCGGGTAGCGCCCGAGGACGTGTTTGGGAAGTCCTACCATATCCAGCAGTCGATCAACATCCCTGTGGACAGTTTCTTTATTGGAAATCCCATGATAGAGCATCGGCTGGGATAAAATTTCATAAATATGCTTTCTCGGATTCAGGGAAGAATATGGGTCCTGGAACACCATCTGCAGCTGCGTGCGCACGCTCTTTTTCTCTTTTCCGGAAAGCTTCTCCATATCCTTTCCCTGATAAAACAGCCTGCCGCCCGTCGGCGTTTCCAGGCCGACCAGCTGTCTGCCCACCGTCGATTTGCCGCAGCCGGATTCACCCACCAGACCGAGGGTTTCTCCCTCTGCAATCGAAAAGGAAACGCCGTCCACCGAATGCACATAGCCTGTCGTATGGGTAATAACGCCGCCCCGGATGGGATAATATTTTTTCAGGTTTTCTACCCGGATCAGCGGCTCCTTCTCCGTGTTTTTTTCTTCCATATTTATGCTCATCTTCACGTTTCTCCTTCTTTGGCGAGCATACATCTGACAAAATGTCCTTCCCCGATCTGTCTGTAGCTCTGAGGCTGATCGCAGCCTTTTGTCCGGAAGGCGCAGCGGTCTGCAAACCGACAGCCGGGGATCGAATCATAATTCTCCGGGACCATGCCGGGAATCGCGACAAGCTCCCTGTCCTTTTCGTCATAAATTCCGGGAACCGTCTGCAAAAGTGCCTTTGTATACGGATGTGCCGGTGCAGCAAACAGCTCCTTTACCGGTGCTTCCTCGATCATCTGTCCGGCGTACATAACGATCACGCGGTCCGCCATGCTCGCTACCAGCCCGATGTCATGGGTGATCAGGATCATCGACATCCCGCTCTCTTTTTGCAGATTGCGCAACAGCGCCATAATCTGTGCCTGAATCGTCACATCCAGTGCCGTCGTCGGTTCATCTGCGATTAGCAGGCCCGGATTGCAGCACAGAGCCATCGCGATCATCACACGCTGGCGCATGCCGCCGGAAAGCGTGTGGGGATATTTTTTCATGACACTGTGAGGATCGGGCATACCAACTTTTCCTAAAATCTGCTCTGCCCGCTTTCGCGCCTCTTCTTTTGACAGCCTCATATGCTTTCGGATGCTCTCCATCAGCTGGTTGCCGACTGTAAAGACCGGATCGAGAGAGGTCAGCGGATCCTGAAAAATCATCGTCAGACGGTCGCCCCGGATTTTATCCAGCTCTTTTTCCGTCATCGTCAGAAGGTTCTTGTCCTCGAATACGACGCTTCCCTCCGTCACGGTTCCGCCTCTTCCAAGCAGCCCCATAATAGAAAGTGAGGTCACACTCTTGCCACAGCCGGATTCGCCGACGATACAGACAACTTCTCCCTTATCTACATGAAAATTTACATGGTCCACGCTGACAGTGCGTCCGTAGTCACTGTCAAAAACGGTTGTCAGCCCCTCTACTTCCAGTAAATGCGGCATTTGCTTTTCCTCACTTTACTCATATATCAGATTCTGCCGCACACCTCCCAAAAAAGAGATGTGCGGCAGTTATTATCATAGCATAAAATATATGAAATACAAACTTTTTATCGGAAGAAAACTTCTTTTTTCTCTGATAAAAATGCTCCGCAAAGATCCCACTGCGGCAGAATGGAATTCTGTGAAACAGGATTCTTCTTTATTCCACTACGTCCCAGTTCTGGACATCGTTGAAGAAGCCGTATACGCTGGGAGCTGCGCCTGTAATCCGCTTGCTGACTGCCCCCTGTGCGCTGATAACATAGGCGGAGAACATCGGAACATCTTCCTGTACCTTTTTATCCACAACGGAGAACAGCTCTTTTGTTTCCTCCGGATCACTTGTCAGCTGGGATTTGGTCAACGCGTCGTTTAACGTATCGTCGCTGTAGCCGGTCCAGCTTCCTTCACCGCCAAGCAGCCATGCTACATCCGGATAGGGATCCACCGGCGCATAGGTGTACTGTACTGCCAGTACATCATAGTCCTCTGTGCCTGCAACGCTCATCAGCGTTGCGAAGTCAACGGTCTGGATTTCCGCCTTGATGCCGACTGCAGCCCACTCTGCAGCGATGATGGAGGCTGCGTTTACAAAGGTCGAATCGCCGGAATTTACATAGAAACGGATTGTCTGGGAGCCGTCCCATCCAGCTTCTTCCAGAAGTGCTTTTGCCTTTTCCGGATCATAGGAAACCGGTGTAAGGGAATCATCATAGAACGGGCTTGCACTGGACAGGAATCCATCTACAATTTCACCATGTCCGTTTAACAGTTCCTCCAGAATCTGCTGACGGTCAATCGCATACAGCATCGCCTGACGAACTTTTACATCCGGAACGTTCTTTGTCTGGATAAATACGGACTGGTTGGTAACCGGGGAACCGTATACAACGTCTACGTTGTCCAGGGCTTCTACGCTCTCATAGTCCTCCTGCGGGATATCACTCATCGTCTGCTGGGTGATATCGATTTCGCCGGATTGCAGACCTGCATACAGCTGACTGCCGTCTACGATTTTGATGTTTAGCTTGTCGATCTTTGGCGCGCCCTTCCAATAATCCTTGTTCGCTTCATAGGAAATATAATGATCCACATCGAAATCCGTTACGATGAACGGTCCGCTGACAACATCGGGATGGTTGAACCAATCCGCTGTGGAAAGCTCTTCCTCGGAATACTGCTCGATCACATGCTTGGGCAAAGTCAGCAGATATCTCGCATAGCTGTTTTCAAAGGTAGTAATCGGCATTTCTTCTTTGGTCGTAAACTGTACCGTTTTATCATCTACCTTCTGAATGCCGTCGATGCTCTCTGCACCTTCCTCTACAAAGCCGTCGTCGCCAACACCTTCAAATACATAATACATCATTGCAGTATTGCCGATGACCGGGCTCGCCAGGCGAAGCGCGGTATAAACCACATCATCTGCTGTAACAGGCGTTCCGTCCGACCAGGTTGCAGCATCATCGATGTGAACGATAAAGTTTTTGTTATCTTCTGTTGTGATGGAATCTGCCAGCATGCCCTCGAAGTTCAAGTCAGCATCCAGCTCCATCAACGGCAAAAACATCAGTCCGGTCGCATATTTGTTAATCTCGCCGCCGTTTAACAAAAGGGGATTGATACTGCCGATGGTATTGGTCACACCGACGTTGATAATCTTCTCTCCCGAAGCTGCTGTGTCTGAGGATGCACTCTCTGTGCTCACCGCTGCGCTTCCGGTTTCATCTGCTGCAGCACCTGCATTCGATGCGCCGCACGCGGTCAGTCCCAGCGCCATCACTCCTGCCAGAAGCAGGCTTAAGATCCTGTTTCGTTTTTTCATAACTGCTCCTCCTTTTAGCGAATCATCCGCCGCTCAATACCTATCTATCCGGTATGTTAGTGAGAATTGTATTCTATTTTTTTCGATCTGTCAAGACTCTATTCCCATATTCTTGACAAAATACGGGGTTCGCGTTATATTCGACAGCAGAGCGCACGATTCTTTCTGTCCTATAAGGATGCCAGGATCAAAAGGTCTAAGCCCACAGGAGCTTGCTCATAGGTGGGTAGGATTGTGGGAGTGCGCAGTACGGAACAATCCACTGACCTTATATAATATGCTTTACCGGAGGATTTTTCAATGAAAAATTACTTAAATTATCAGTCCTCAGAATATGACTGCGGTTCTGTTTCTATTACCAACGGAATCCGCTACCTGTTTGATCGGGAAGAAATCAGTCCTGACATCCTCAAATGTATTATGCTCTATACAATGGACACTTATAACGAACAGGGACAACCATGCCGTCACGGCACTTCCGCCGCCGCAATGCGTTTTATCGGCAGTTGGTTAAATCAGCTGGCAGCTGTCCGCTCTTTTCCGATCCAGACGCAGTTTCTTTTCGGTAACGATGTTACACTGTCCCCGGACAGCGAAATCAGTCAGGCGCTTTTGCACGGCGCAGCTGTCGTGCTGCGTCTTTTTCTTGAAGTTCCGCACTATGTTCTTTTAACCGGCATTTCCAGGGACGAGGTGTTTTTCTTCGACCCTTATTATGAGGAAGAAGGAACTCCCGAATTCGATGCTGAATATTATGCCAAAGGCATACGGTTTATTTATGACCAGCCAAAATGTGCCAACCGCGCAGTTTCTCTGGAACGCATCAACCGACTTTCCCACGGATACTATGAGCTGGGTGAATTTTCCTGCCGCGAGGCGCTGCTGATGTTCCGCACGTCCGGCGAATGCGAATGGAACGCGTAAACGGGTGGGGCTTATAATCCCCACCCGTTATTCATGACAATAGAATGCTCGCAGAGCGTGCATTCTATTGTTTTTATTTTCCGCTGTCACCGTAGTTTGCCAGCACACGGGCACTGGGGTCATTGACATTACAGCCCTCCCAGCTCTTGTTGGGCATCCAGAAGTCCGGCACCATCCTTGCCTGTCCGGGATAATACTTTTCAAAGATTTCCCGATACAGCAGGCTTTCTTTTGTGAAGGGCTGTGCAAAATCATATTTCTGGCGGAGCGTTTCGTATTCCTCGTCGGTGTAATACTTCTCTGCGTATTCTTTTAAATCATCCACCATGCTGTGTCCTACTGCATCGCTGAATGCAGCTTTTTCTCTCCACAGGATGTTTTCCGGCAAAATATGATCTGCTTCAAATGCCTTGCGCAGCAGATATTTTCCTTTTCCGTAGGTGTTTAACTTCTTCGCCGGGTCAATGGACATCACATAACGGACAAAGTCGAGATCGCCGAAGGGTACACGGGCTTCTAGGCTGTTTGCCGCAAGACACCGGTCGGCACGCAGGACATCATAGCAGTACAGCTCACGGATTCTCTTTGCTGCCTCTTCCTGAAAGGCTGCCGCGCTCGGTGCAAAGTCCGTATATTTATAGCCGAACAGCTCGTCGGAAATTTCACCGGTCAGCAGCACCTTTAAGTCTGTTTTTTCATGGATTGCCTTGCAGACAAGGTACATGCCCATGCTCGCACGGATCGTCGTGATGTCATAGGTTGCAAGCGCTTCGATAACGGTTTCCAGGCTTTCCAGCACTTCTTCCTTTGTCATGATGACTTCGGTATGCTCTGCGCCGATAAAATCAGCAACTTCTTTTGCATATTTTAAATCAATCGCATCTGTGTCCATGCCGATTGCAAAGGTCCTGATCGGTTTTTTCAAAATATCTGCAGCAATTGCACATACAAGGCTTGAGTCCAGACCGCCGGATAACAAAAAACCCAGCGGAGCGTCTGCATCCAGACGTTTCTTTACCCCCTCCGTCAGCTTATCATGGATGTTTTTTGTAATCACATCAATATCTTCGTGCACATAACCATGGACAGCTGCGATATCCTCATATTTGACAAATTTCCCATCGTAATAATAGCTTCCGGGCGGAAATGCACGCACCTCGTCCACCCAGCCGATCAGGTTCTTTGCCTCACTGGCAAATGCAATCTTTCCGCTCCTGGAATAACCATAAAACAACGGACGAATTCCGATCTGGTCACGGGCTGCGATCAGCTTGCCGCTTTTGTGATCGTACAATACACAGGCATATTCCGCATCCAGATGGGAAAACATTTCCAGTCCATATTCTTCATATAGCGGAAGCAAAACCTCACAGTCGGAACCGCTCTGGAACTGATAACCGCGCTCTTCCAGCTCCTTTTTGATTTTGCGAAAGCCGTAAATTTCACCATTGCAGATCACCCAGCTGCCGTCCCGTTGAAACGGCTGCATGCCGTCCGGGGTCAACCCCATGATCGCAAGTCTTGCAAAGCCGAGATACCCGAATTCGGTCTCAACGACCTGCTGGGCATCCGGTCCTCTCATCTTTGTCTTTAACAGATATCCTTCCATCGTTTCTTTGGTGACATCTTTTCCCGCGTAGCAGAGAATGGAACACATAAGCTTTTCCTCCTTTTCTTTTGCTGCGTTGCAGTTTTTCTTTCGCTTTCCGGGTGCAGATTCCATGCTCGCATGAGAAGCTGCGCACGGAAAGCTGCGAAGGGAACTGTAAGAACGCAAAAACAGCAGCCATTTGTCCTATTGGAGATAGGACGAATAGCTGCTGCTATATCCGCGGTGCCACCTAACTTGCCGCACTTCCTTGTACGGCCCCTTTTTCGCGTTCCCATGAAACGCTATCCCTGTAACGTGGGACTCCGGCTCGCCTACTTACAGATCCTGCGTTCAGCTTGCAGCTCGGAAGTGTTCTTTCCTACAGATATCCGCGCAGGACTCCCACCGTCGCCTGCTCTCTGTGCCGTCTGTCTGTACTACTTTTCTTCGTCATCGCTTTTTGTTTTTTACAAGATAGCATACCCGTTTCGCTCTGTCAAGAAAATTTTCACGAATGGCACGGGTGAACTGTAACAGAGCTTAAACTCTGCCTCTTACTCTTCTGCAAACAGAGGAGTAGACAGATAACGATCACCGGTATCCGGCAGGATCACAACAATGTTCTTTCCTTCATTTTCGGGACGCTTTGCAAGCTCGATCGCTGCCCATACTGCTGCACCGGAAGAAATGCCTACCAGCACGCCTTCCTGATGACCGATCTTTCTGCCGGTTGCAAACGCATCCTGATTCTCTACGGTGATAATTTCGTCATAAACCCCGGTGTCCAGGACGTCCGGTACGAAGCCTGCGCCGATTCCCTGGATCTTGTGTGCGCCGGCTGTGCCCTTGCTCAAAACCGGAGAGCCTGCAGGCTCTACAGCAACAACCTTTACATCAGCCTTCTTGCTCTTTAAGTACTGACCTGTACCAGTCACGGTTCCGCCCGTACCAACGCCTGCCACCAGGATATCAACCTTGCCATCCAAATCTTCCCAGATC
>OBLF01001184.1_pt1 | contig 22747 bp, 19 predicted proteins | sample 1519231 | NCBI WGS metagenome assembly OBLF01 (sample SAMEA2602895, study PRJEB22501) | metagenome | reverse complement strand
TACGAGATTGGTCAGTGACTGGAGTTCAGACGTGTGCTCTTCCGATCTGTGTGCGGTGCGGTGATGCTGGTTGTCGGAGCCTGGCTGGTCGCACGACGCCAGTTTTGAGGCTACAGAATCGTGCCGCCTTTGGTCAGCTGTTCCTGCCGCGCGTCCATTTCTTCTTTATGCTGCTTACCGTGATGCGAAATCGCGGTACGCAGACGCTGCTGCTGGGTATAGCGTTCTTCCCGGCTGAGCTCGGCATCATCGCTCAGTTCAATCAGCAGTTCGTTCATATGGGCAATCACGCTCTCGTCGATGGCGGCATCCACGCGGGCGATCACGTCGTTTAAATGTGACATTGTCACTCCTCCTCACGTGCCCGGTGGCGCTACGCTTACCGGGCCTACGGGTGCAAAATGTAGGCCGGGTAAGGCGTAGCCGCCACCCGGCAATAAAATGCTTAGTTCAGCTTCGCTTTTGAAAAATCACTGCCCATCAGGCTCACGCTGTACCCGGTCACGTTGCTGCGGGTCGCATAGAACGTTTTGCCGTTTGCCAGTGCGATCCACGGAGCCTGCTGGTAGAAAATCTCCTGCGCCTGGCCATAGAGCTTCGCACGCTCAGCCGGATTGCTGGTCAGCTTCGCTTTTTGTACCAGGGAATCATAATCTTTATCGCACCAGCGTGCGGCATTTGACCCGGTTTTAATGCTGTTGCAGCCCAGCAGCACATCGGCAAAGTTGTCCGGGTCGCCGTTATCGGACATCCAGCCAAACAGTGCGGAATCATGTTCGCCTTTACGCATTCCGGAGAGATATTCGCCCCACTCGTAAGAGACGATTTTTGCCTTTACGCCCACCTTCGCCCAGTCGCTCTGGATCATCTCCGCAATGCGACGCGAGTTTGGATTATACGGACGCTGAACCGGCATTGACCATAGCGTAACGTCTGCGCCCTTCTCCAGCCCGGCCTGCTTCAGCAGCGCTTTCGCTTTTTCCGGATCGTAGCTGTAATCCTTCAGATCGTTATTAAAGCCCATCATATTGGGTGGGATCGGCGATTTTGCCACCGTCCCCGACCCCATAAAGACCGCGTTAACGATAGCCTTTTTGTCGGTCGCGTAGTTCAGCGCCTGGCGCACCAGCACGTTATCAAACGGTTTTTTCTCGGTGTTAAACGCCAGATAGCCGACGTTCAGCGCATCAACCGAGTGCAGCGTCAGGTCTTTGTTCTTCTTAATCACCTCAAACTGCACCGGAGACGGCGCGGGTATAATCTGGCATTCGTTGGTCTGCAGTTTCGCCAGACGCGTCTCCACATTTGGCGTGATGGAGAAGATCAGATGTTTGGTCGGCACCTCGCCATCCCAGTAGTTCGGATTAGCGACGTAGCGGATCAGTGAATCCACTTTGTACTGCTGCAGCACATAAGGACCGGTACCGATCGGCCAGGTGTCCACGTTTTCAGGCGTACCTTTTTTCAGCATCGCATCGGCGTATTCTGCGGAGAGAATCGAGGCAAAATCCATCCCCCAGTCGGCCAGGAACGCGGCGTTGGGTTCACTCAATGTGAACTGAACGTGGTAATCGTCGACTTTTTTGACGTCCTGAATCAGCTTATCAAGACCCACGTCGTTAAAGTATTCATAGTTACCCTGGGACACGTTGTGGTACGGATGCTTAGGGTCTTTCTGACGCATAACCGAGAAAATAACGTCATCGGCGTTAAAGTCGCGGGTCGGCTTGAAGTATTTGTTGCTGTTGAACTTCACCCCTTTGCGCAGGGTAAAGGTATAGGTCTTACCGTCCGGTGAAATCGTCCAGGATTCCGCCAGCGACGGAACCGGCGTGTTTTTCACCGGGTCGAAATTGATCAGGCGGTTGTACAGTACCTGAGAACTGGCGACAAAAGAGGGGCCGGAACTGGCGATTTGCGGGTTGAACGACTCGGGTGACGCTTCAGAACAGTAAATTAAGGTGTCGTTGTTTGCCGCCCACGCGGCACCGGCTGGTAAAAGCGCGCTCAGCGCAAGGGCGAGCAGTGTTTTCCCTGTAGACATGGTTATAACCCTGACAGTTTTATTATATAGGACAGTAATAACAGCACAGCCGTTATGACCTGGCAAATAACGAAACACTATCAGGTTATTCTAAAGCCGCGTTTTTTGCTGGTTTTACGGTCAGCATCCGAAAAGATGATTTGCCTTAAGTGCCATTATCCGTCAAGCACAACCGTCACTTTCTATGCCGCAAGAAATCGGCCCTTTTAGCGTCTCTTCCTCCGTTTGTTTTCTTCCTCGTTTCGTTAAAGTAACGGCGTGAAGAAGTATATGGGATCAAATCGTGGCTAAAACTCTTTTACGTAGCGGTAACCTGGATGATTTTCAGGCCGTGGGCGGCGGCGGACAAGCCGTTTTTGAATCAGCGTTACAAATTCGGGAAGCGCTCCGGTTGCGCAAACAACAGGCTATCGTTGACTGTCTGGCGATTCCGCAGGTCAACGACAGCGGCGACCGCGTGGACTGGTACTCCCCGGTGGAGGGAAACGTCACCAGCTGGAAAGCGGCTGATGAGAACGACCGCTATCGCGCCCTGCGCTATCTGGAAAACACCCTTGCGAGCGTAGAGTCGTTAAGCAAGAAATGCCTTCAGTCGCCGAAAACAGCGCAACAGCTCTTCGGCTCGCTGCTGTCGAAAGCATTTCAGTTCCCTGGGGAAAATTTCGTTTTTCTCGTCGACGGAAAACCGCTCCTGTGCTTCTGGGGTTTTGTAAACCTGAATGAAAATGCGCGTGACGATGTCCTCGACTGCCTGCGTGAATCGCTGATCCCTGAGCCCGCCCCTGTTGTGATTGAAGATCCTGAGCCCGAGCCCGAGCGGGTGCCCGAACCGGCCATCACCTTTGAAAAAGCTGACGAGCCGCTGATTGCCCCGGTCGCCGCGATACGGATTACGCCGGAAGACCTGTATGCGCCCGAGTCCGCACCGGTTGTTGCGCAACCTGCGCCTGAACCCGCACCTTTCGTCATCACGAAGAAGCGTCGCGTTCCCCTTTGGACGCTGCCTGTCGCGGCGGTGATCGTTGCCGCTATTGCCGCCCCGCTGATGTGGCCAAAACCGGCCCCTTCTGCAGAGCCCGCGCCTGCGCCGGTCCCTGAGCCCGTGGCTATCGCCCCAAAACCGATCAAAGCCGTTGAGCCACTGGCGATGAATTTACCCCTCCACCAGGCTGAGGTGGTGGCGAGCAAAGAAAAAGAGCCTGAACCCGCTCCCGTGGTGATTGTCGCGATCCCGAAAGATGCCATGGTAATGGAGGCCGGTCAGGTAAAAGCCGGATCGACACGCTTCCTGAACGGTACCTGGCGCGCGATTCTCGACGTGAAAGACCCGGTCACCGGCAAGCCACCGTCAATGCGCTATCAAATCCAGAACAATAAAGGTTTCGCCCGCATAGTCCATGGCGACAATATTGTCTGCCGCGCGGAGATCTTCTCCGGGCTACACAGCAATGGTGAGCTGATGATCAAGAGTCGCGGCACGGCCCGCTGCACCGACGGTTCCCGCTACCCGATGCCGGAAGTCGCCTGTAAAGCCGGCACCAGCGATATCGCAGAATGTCGCGCCCGTTATGATGCCAACACCGTCGTCCCCCTGACGTTCAAGAAAGCAGGTGCCTGATCCTATGCTGGTAAATCTTTGCGACTATAAACAAAGCGTTACGCTTATTGCCAACAGCGGCGTGCAATTCCTCGATTTCGGGCTGACGCCGCAGGACACCGCCAGCCACGGGCGCTTCGTACGTAAGACCGCCAACGGCCCTCTTTTACGCCTCGATTTCGATCTGGTTAACGGGCGCTATACCGTGCCGGGAACACACGGCGGCCAGCCTGAAGTGGTTAAACCGGAAACGACTATCCCGCTACTGCAGTCCCTTGCGGTGCTGGACGGCGTCTGGCTTCCCGTCCCGTTCCTGCGTTTCAACCCGCCGCGCACCTTTGTGGAGGGGCCGGATAACTGGGCCCGCGTGCAGGTCCGCAAGCTCGACACCCCCGACACCGCAGGCAATACGCACCGCGTGACCCTCGCCCTCGACAGCCAGATTGCGGAACATGCCACCTCCGCGCTGTCGCCAGTTGAAAACGATATTCTGAACGGCACCCGTTTCGCGCTGGCCTGGCGCGATAGCGAGGTTGAAAGCTTCCTCGACCAGACCTGGATTGACGGCTGGCTGCGTGAAGCATTTACCCAGTATGCTGACGGCGTTGAAAATCGTTCTGAACGTGACCTGCATCAGGCGATGCGCAGCTTTGAATATCAGGCCCACTGGCTTAACCTGCTGACCATGCTCGGTGAACAGCTCACCGTGCCGGAAGTGAAATTTGTTACCCATACCCTCAGTACGCCAGCGATTCCGGTCGACCTGATCCTCGACGTCGGTAACACTCACACCTGCGGCGTCATTATTGAAGACCACGGCGATGCGAACGATGGACTGCGGCAGACCGCCGAGTTACAGGTTCGTTCATTGAGCGAGCCGCAATTCCTCAATGAGCCTCTGTTTACCAGCCGTCTCGAGTTTTCCGAAGCACGCTTTGGCAAACAGCACTTCTCGGTTGAAAGTGGCCGCGAAGATGCGTTTGTCTGGCCGTCGATCGTTCGCGTGGGTGATGAAGCCCGCAAGCTGGCGATGCAGCGTCTGGGAACCGAAGGGAACAGCGGCATCTCCAGCCCGCGTCGCTATTTGTGGGATGAAACACCGGTGGTGCAGGACTGGCGCTTTAGTCAGATGAACGGCAAAACCCAGCGTGAGCCGCTTGCCACGGCGTTCCCGCTGATGAACCTGATGAACGATGACGGTGAACCGCTGTTTACGTTACCGCAGGACGAGCGACTGCCGGTCTTCTCGCCGCAGTACAGCCGCAGCACCCTGATGACGCATATGCTGTGCGAGCTGCTGGCGCAGGCGCTGGGTCAGATCAACAGCGTCGCCACCCGCCTGCGTCTGGGCTTCCCTGCCTCGCCACGCCAGCTGCGCACCCTGATCCTGACCCTGCCCTCGGCAATGCCAAAGCAGGAGCGCGAGATTTTCCGTCGCCGCATGTTCGAAGCCATCGCCATCGTCTGGAAAGCGATGGGCTGGCACCCGCAGGATGAGGATTTTGCCACCCGCAAACAGCAGGAAAAAAGCGTGGTGCCGGTCCCTGAAATCCAGATGGAGTGGGATGAGGCCAGCTGTGGTCAACTGGTCTGGCTGTATAACGAAGCGATCTCCCATTTTGGCGGCCAGACGGAAGCCTTCTTTGCCTCGCTCGCCCGCACGGATCGTGAGCCTGAGCCTGGTGTGCAGCCCGGCCGCGCATTGCGCGTCGCGTCTATCGACATCGGTGGCGGCACCACGGATATGGCGATCACCCATTATCAACTGGATGACGGCTCCGGTAATAACGTCAAAATCACGCCGCAGTTGCTGTTCCGCGAAGGGTTTAAAGTGGCGGGCGATGATACCCTTCTGGACGTGATTCAGCGCTACGTGCTGCCCGCCCTGCAAACGCAGCTGCAGAAATCCGGGATTGCGGACGCCTCGCTGCTCATGGCGTCGCTGTTCGGCGACTCCGGGCGTATTGATACCCAGGCCGTGCTGCGCCAGCAAACGGCGCTACAGCTCTTTATGCCGATTGGCCACGCCATTCTTGCCGCGTGGGAATCCAGCGACGTTGACGATCCGCTGGCTGGCCTGCATGCCACCTTTGGCGATCTTCTGCCGCAGAAACCAACCCGCAACGTCATGAATTATCTGCAGCAGGCGATTGATCATGCCCTGCCTGCGGGCTCAGAAGCGTTCGACCTTTTCGCCGTACCGCTGCACGTCAATTTCCGCGAGATGCAGGATGCGATGCTGGCCGGTCAGTTTACGCTGACCTCTCCGCTTCACGCAGTCTGTGAAGCGATTTCCCACTACAGCTGCGATATTCTGCTGATTACCGGTCGCCCTGGCTGCCTGCCAGGCGTTCAGGCGCTGATCCGTCACCTGCAGCCGGTGCCGGTCAATCGCATCGTCTGGCTGGATAAATACCAGGTACATGAGTGGTATCCGTTCAGTCAGCAGGGGCGCATTGGTAACCCTAAATCAACCGCCGCCGTGGGTGCCATGCTGTGCAGCCTGGCGCTCGACCTGCGTCTGCCGCGCTTCAACTTTAAAGCCGCGGACATTGGCGCGTATTCTACCGTGCGTTATCTCGGCGTGCTGGATAACACCGTTAATACCCTGCGTGAGGAAAACGTCTGGTATCAGGATATCGACCTCGATAAGCCGGGCGCAAAACTCGACGCACGCCTGCACTTCCCGCTACGCGGCAACGTCACCCTCGGCTTCCGCCAGCTGGCGAACGCACGCTGGCCTGCCACGCCGCTTTATACGCTCAGCATCAATTCGGCTGAACTGGCGAAAGCGATTGCCGGTGACGGCGTGCTGAACGTGCGGCTTAAGCTCTGCGGCGGCAGCAAGCAGGAAGGTCCTGAATCCTTTGAACTGAGCGATGCCTGGCTACAGGACGGCACACCGGTAGCGCCTGACGCCTTAACCTTCAAACTGAATACTCTGGCCGATCGCCGACACAGCGGCAGCCACTACTGGATCGACAGCGGGAGCGTATACCTGAAATGACAGCGACGACCACCACCACTCAGGCGTTAATCGGGTGGATTAATGAGACGCGCATGAATGCCCCTGTGCTGGACAACGATGCTGACGCCCTGCTTGCCCGCATCAACGCGGCGCAGGCGCGAGAGCAGGCTATTGAACGTGCCCTGACCCGCCAGAGCAGCATTGGACTTTACGGTCATTCGCAGAGCGCAAAAGCACACCTGCTGCTGTCGCTGTGCGGCAGCGGTAATGGACGGCTAAACGTTACGCTAGGCCAGCGCACCTTTGACTATTTTTCGCATATCAATCCGGGTCATGCCCTGACCAACATGGCCGTCCGCTTTACCCGGGAAAACCGGGAGGTGGTTGATGAGGCGTTTCCGCTACGTCTGAGTCTGATCACCGAGGCCGAGCTGGTACAGCTGTTTATTGCCCGCACGACGCTGCATCCGCAGATGCGCGCAGTGGATAAGGCGGTCATTGAGACCCGTCTTGAGAAATGGCGTGGCCTGCGTCAGCCGCAGGGCGTACCGGGTATCACGGCGCAGGAAGTGGGTGCCATCGCCCGCTTCTGGCAGTGCACAATACCCGCTGCGAAACAGCAAATTGATGATGCCCTGTGGTATGAGCTTGCCCAACTGGTGCCTTCACTTGATCTCAGCACCCGGGCAAGCGTCTGGTCGCTGCTGTGGGGTGAGCAACAGGAATTCACCCAACAGTGGCTGAAGCTCGCCCATGTTCTGCATCAGACCAGCCATGCCAGCGAGCTTGCTGCTCCGCTGAGTCTGCTGGTAGATAGCTTTGGCTTGCCGGGTGAAGGGTTCCTGACGCATGGCACCTTAACCCAGCAGGACGCACAGGAGACGCTGCTGCATCCGCTGAATAACGGCGACATGCTCAACGCCATCAGCCTCCCGGTTGACGTGCTGGCCTTCCTGACCCGCGAGCTGGTTCTGCCGGTTGAGAGTGGTGCGCTGGATAACGTTGATATCATTGATATTCCGGTCTTTGAAGACAGCAGTGCCGATCCGTTAGCGCAGGCAAAATGTCAGTGGTTGCTCGACCATTACCGCCAGCAGCTACAGCCTGACGTGCTGGTTATCTGCAATGCGACAGCGCAGCACGAGCAGACGGCCAAAAAAGCAAAAGTGTTAATGAGCTGGGTCAAAGAGACGCAGCCTGCTGAAGAGTCTGCCCTGCCGGGGCTGGTGTGGGCGATTACCCCGCATGACGCCCGCTTTACCACCCGCCAGAATCTTGATGAAGCCGTACAGCATCTGCTCGGTAAACCGGGTTTACGCTGGGGCACGCTGCAGGCGCTGGATAGCCACAGCATGCAGCGCGTCATTGAGTGGTTGTCTCAGGCCACGCTCCCTGCGCAGCGGCAGAAGCGCCTTGGAACGCTGAAAAGCTTGCTTCGCCAGGAGCTTTCGGCGCTAATGCGCAGTTATCTCGCCCCGCTGGTTGAGGAACCGGCTACCCGACGCGCACAGGCCGAAAACATGGTGCGCACCCTGCAAAGCAGTGCCGCCCGTCACGGCGAGCTGCTTGAAGGATTGATACCGCCGATGAAAGCGTTTGAAACGCTGCTCGCCGTCCAGCAACCGCGCGAGGAGCAGGTCAATGGGCTGTTTACGGATACCATTGATCTGTTTACCGATAACGCCCAGGAAAGTGCTGGTCAGTTCCAGACGAAGGACAAGGCGCGTCTGGCGCACAGAGTATGGATAAATCATCTGCGTCAGTGGAGCCGTAATGAGGCCACGGCCGCCCGTCTCGGTCTGGAACCCGCAGTATTACAGCAAATCGCGGATGTTCTGGTGGTCACCAGCTACCGGCTTAAACTGGCGCAACAGCTTCAGCGTATTGTCGAAGCGGATAAGAGCAGCGCCGCGCAACTGCACGCCGTGATGGGCAATTTCGTTGGCTGGCTGGGGTATGACCAAACGCCTTCAGCAGAGCGTCCGGCAAGCCGCATCCGCAAGGGACAGGCTATCTTCGTTACACCCGTCGTCAGCAGCGCCGCGCCAGTTCTGACGGGTCTGGCGGAACAGCCAGTCCATGCGGCCACCGCGTACGTTTACGACTGGCTGGTTGCCCTCTATAGCCGGGCGATAGAGAACATTGATTACCAGCATCCGCATGATATTCAACCTGACGCACGTCAGGCATTACGGGCTTTAATCATGTAGTTGCCATTCTTGCCGGGTGGCGCTGCGCTTACCCGGCCTACATTCCGCCATAATATCAATACCTTGCAAAATTCATCGTAGGCCCGTGCAAGCGTCGCGCCGCCGGGGGAAACTTTTGCGCACATCACTCCGCCATACACCCGGCTAACGTCTGAGCCAGTGCTGACGGATTTTCCCACGACATAGAATGCCCCGCCGCAGGGATAATTTTTACCTCAACGCCTTTCTGCTTCAGATTATCAACATCGTCGTCAGGCAGAGAATGTTCGCCGAAGATCAGCGTCACCGAGCACGAGAGCGACAGGAATTGCGTTTCCCATACCGGCATTACACCCTCAACCAGGCTCTTTGCTCCGCGCCAGACTGCATACGGCGCATTGCTTTGCAGACACCCCGCCCACGCTGAGGTTTCTGCGCTGAGCATGGCGTCATAACCCTGTTCCAGAAACTGCTGTTCGGTTTGCGCCGCAATCGAGCGGCTGAACATCCCACCACCCGCGTGAAAATTAGGTTCCGACACCATCAGTCCTTTAACACGCGTTACCAGCATTGCCGCCGTTTCAATCGCGATACTGCCGCCCATGCTGTGGCCGTATAACCAGAAGGCATCCAATTCAAGATGGTCAATCAGCTCTGCCACCACGCGGGCCTGGTCAGTGGTGTGATAGCTGTAATGCTCGGGTTTATCGCTGTAACCGCTGCCGGGCAAATCAATGAGAATGGCCCGGCGTGCGCCAAACTGAAGGTCACGGACAACGCGGGGATATTCATAGGAAGAGGCACACCCCAGCCCGTGGATGAAGACCACGGGCTCGCCTGAGCCGGGCAAATCATGCCAGCGCACGGTGCAACCCGCCTGCTGCGAGTAAAAACTGTTCATAAGCACTCCTTTTACGATGCACTGTGTATTTATACAGTTATCGAATCAGGAATGCCATGTTCATCTGGAAAAAGTGGAAGCGTGCTTCAGAAAAGCGAGATCAGGAGCGCAACGGGGAAGCTCATCGGCCAGGTCGACCCCACCAGAAACGCGCTGAGCAGGCGGATGCGTTTGCGATCTTTTGAAAGGAACCAGGTAATTAATGCACAGATGGAAGCCATCACTGCGTAAAAAACCAACATCTTTTGATACAACGTCATTCTGTATACCAGAGCCGAAAAAATAACCGCACGCAATATGCGTCATATGTTGATACAGATCAAGTTTTTTCGTTACAGAATAACCACTTAAATATTATGGCTAATAACAATGGAGTAGCTTGCTTAACACGCAGGGCGAAGAAGGAGAATGCCCGGCCGCGCAAGCGGCCAGGCAGGATGGCTTAGTGTTTGATCATCACATGCCGGACGACCGTATAATCCTCAAGCCCGTACACCGACATATCTTTGCCGTAGCCGGATAACTTCATGCCGCCGTGCGGCATTTCGCTCACCAGCATAAAGTGGGTATTCACCCAGGTACAGCCGTACTGCAACCGCGCGCTCAGACGATGAGCACGGCCCACGTCTTTGGTCCAGACCGATGACGCCAGGCCATACTGTGAATCATTCGCCCAGGCCAGCACCTGCGCTTCATCGTCAAATTCAGTGACGCTCACCACCGGCCCAAACACTTCGCGCTGAACAATGGCATCGTCCTGTTTTGCCCCCGCCAGCAGGGTCGGCTGGAAGTAGTAGCCAGCCCCCTCCTTTTTGCTTCCGCCCGTCACAACGCTGATATGACCGAGCGCTTTCGCCTGATCGACAGCCTGACAGACGCGTGAAAGGTGAGCGGCCGAGCTGAGCGGCCCTAGTTCGGTAGCGGCATCTTCCGGCGCCCCCATTTTGAGGCTGGCGACCGCAGCTCCCAGCTTTTCAACCAGCGCAGGATATATGCCTTTCTGGGCATAAATGCGGCAGGCCGCCGTACAGTCCTGCCCGGCATTGTAGAAACCAAACGTTCGCACCCCTTCGACAACCGCGTCCAGGTCAGCATCATCAAAAACGATCACCGGAGCCTTACCGCCCAGCTCCATGTGGGTGCGCTTAATGGAGGACGCCGTATGGCCGATGATATGCTCGCCGGTGGCAATTGAACCGGTCAGCGACACCATGCGGACTTTGTCATGCCCGGTGAGCGGATCGCCAACCGTCTTACCACGACCAAATAACACGTTCACAACGCCTGCCGGGAAGATATCTTTCGCCAGTTCTCCCAGTTTTAACGCCGTCAGCGGCGTGATTTCAGAGGGTTTTATCACCACGCAGTTACCGGCAGCCAGCGCGGGTGCCAGCTTCCATGCTGCCATCATCAGCGGGTAGTTCCACGGCGCAATCGATGCAACTACCCCCACCGGATCACGGCGGATCATCGAGGTGTGCCCCTCAAGGTATTCACCTGCGGCCAGACCGTTCAGGCAGCGGGCCGCCCCGGCGAAGAAACGAAACACGTCGACCACCGCCGGAATTTCATCCCCCAGAGCACAGTGGAGCGGCTTCCCGCAGTTGAGCGATTCAAGCCTGGCAAATTCTTCACCCTGCGCCTCAATGGCGTCAGCCAGTTTCAGCAGACATTCCGCACGCGCTTTGGGCGTGGTCTGCCCCCAGTCGATAAAAGCCCGATCGGCGGCCTGAACAGCCGCGTCAACTTGCGCGACAGAGGCTTCAGCAATCTCCAGCAGTACTTCTCCGGTGGCCGGGTTATATACCGGCTGCTTTTCGCCTTGTCCGGCGACCAGTTCACCCTTTATCAGCAGATGTGTTTGCATAGCATTGTCCTGTTCAAATCAATGTTATTTCCCGCTGCCGGCGATGTTCTCGCCATCGCGGGTTAGCCACCAGGCACCCAGAATGGGGAAAGTTGTCACCAGCATGACCAACAGTGCAACAACGTTGGTGACCGGCACGTCGCGAGGACGGCCGAGCTGATTGAGCAACCACAGCGGTAACGTGCGCTCGTGTCCCGCCGTAAAGGTTGTGACGATGATTTCGTCAAACGACAGGGCAAAGGCCAGCATTCCGCCCGCCAGAAGTGCTGAACCCAGATTGGGCAACACCACATAGCGGAAGGTTTGCCACCCGTCGGCCCCGAGATCCATTGACGCCTCCACCAGACTCCAGGAGGTGCGTCTGAACCGGGCAATGACGTTGTTGAACACCACCACCACGCAGAATGTGGCGTGCCCGACAACGATGGTGAAAAAACCCGGTTCAAGGTTGATCGTTTTAAATGCGGTCAGCAGCGCCAGACCGGTAATGATTCCCGGTAAGGCAGTGGGCAACAGCAGCAACAGTGAAATGGCGTTTTTGCCAAAAAAGTCGCTTCGCCACAGTGCCGCTGCAGCAAGCGTGCCAAGCACCAGGGCAATGGCGGTGGAGAGCGCGGCAATCTGAAGTGACAACGTCACGGATTCAATGAGATCGCCACGCCCCGCCGCCACGCTAAACCACTTGAGCGTCAGCCCCTGCGGCGGGAAGCTGAAGGCAGCATCTTCAGTGTTAAAGGAGTAGATCGCGATAATCAGCAGCGGGAAGTGCAGGAAGATGACGCCTCCCCATGCCGCCACTTTCAGGAACAACGGTGCGCGTTCAGAGTGCATCGAATGCTCCCAGACGTTTCACGAACGCCAGATAAAGCGAAATCAGCACAATGGGAACCAGCGTAAACGCAGCCGCCATGGGCATATTGCCGATAGCGCCCTGCTGAGCGTAGACCATGTTACCGATGAAATAGCCCGGCGGCCCCACCAGCTGCGGGACGATGAAATCCCCCAGCGTCAGGGAAAAGGTAAATATCGAACCCGCGGCAATTCCCGGGATCGCCAGCGGCAATACAACATAGCGAAAGGTCTGGCGGGGGCGCGCGCCGAGGTCGGCTGAAGCCTGCAGTAACGACGCTGGCAGACGTTCCAGCGCGGCCTGCACGGGCAGGATCATAAACGGCAGCCAGATATAGACAAAGACCAGAAAGCGCCCCAGCCCGGAGGTGGATAACGTGTTACCGCCTATCGCCGGGAGCGTAAGAAGTGAGGTGAGGATCGGCTCCAGCCCCATATGACTGAGAAACCATTGCGCCACACCATCCTTCGCCAGCAGCAACGTCCAGGCGTAGGCTTTGACAATGTAGCTCGCCCACATCGGCAGCATCACGGCGATATAGAAGAACGCTTTCCACTTGCCGCGGGTGTAACGCGCCATATACCAGGCCATCGGGAATGCCAGAATGGCGCTGGCCAACGTGACCGCGATCGCCATCGTTAAGGTGCGCAGGATGATGTCGTAGTTTGCCGGATTGAAGAGCGCCTGAATATTCGCCAGCGTCAGGTCCGGCGTGACCGCCATGGTGAAGTCGTCAAAGGTATAAAACCCCTGCCACAGCAGGGTCAGCAGCGATCCGAGATAGACGATGCCAAACCACATCAGCGGGGCAAGCAGCAGCAGGAACAGGCCGAGCGACGGCTTACGCCAGAACAGTGCCGTCATGCGGCTCAAGCGGCCGTGCGGTGCGGGAGGATGAGCGACACTCATATCCATTTCACCTTTCCTCATGCAGGCGAATCATCGCCTCGCGTGACCACGAGGCCATCACCGCCTGCCCCGGCGCAATGCCGCTCAGCAGCGAGACATCGCTGAGGTTGGCCTGGCTGACCAGCAGTTTGGCCCCCTCGGCAAGCTTCAGCTCCAGGCGCGTGGCGGCTCCCTGATACTGAACGGCCTGCACGATACCCTGAACCTGAACCTCACCGCCCTCGTTCAGGCGAATATGTTCCGGGCGCAGGGAATAGATGCCTTCCATGCCGCAAATTTTCTGCGCAAGCGCTGCATCAAAGACGTTGGACGTGCCCACAAAACCGGCGACAAACGGCGTGCGCGGACGCATATAGAGATCGCGCGGGGTATCCACCTGCTCGATGCGGCCGTTATTGAATACCGCCACCCGGTCCGACATGGAGAGCGCTTCGCCCTGATCGTGGGTGACGAAAATAAAGGTAATGCCGAGTTCCTGCTGAAGTTTCTTCAGCTCGAAATGCATCTGTTCGCGCAGTTTGAGATCGAGCGCGCCCAGCGGTTCGTCCAGCAGCAGGACGCGCGGTTCATTGACCAGCGCCCGGGCGATGGCTACACGCTGGCGCTGGCCGCCGGAAAGTTGCGAAGGTTTGCGGGCGATGGCAAAGCTCAGCCCCACTTTTTCCAGGGCATCACGCGCCTGGGCATGGCGTTTCTTCTTGTCGACGCCTTTCACCATCAGTCCGTAGGCGACGTTATCGAGGATCGACATATGCGGGAACAGCGCATAATCCTGAAAGACGGTATTTACATCCCGCTCCCATGGCGGTAGCGCACTCGCCTCTTTGCCGAAAATAGAAATCGTGCCGCCTGACAGCTGTTCAAAACCCGCTATCAGGCGCAGGCAGGTGGTTTTGCCGGAGCCCGAAGGCCCCAGCATGGAGAAAAACTCCCCGTCGCGAATGGCAATGGTCACCCCGTCCACCGCCCGCACATCGCCATACAGCCGGGAAACATTGTTAAATTCTACTGCGTACGTCATGTTCTGCTCCCGGGCGATTATCGTCCACCCATGATGGCGATGTAATCCTGCGTCCAGCGGCTGTACGGCACGAACTTGCCACCTTGAGCGGTCGGGGTTTTCCAGAACAGGATTTTGTCGAACTCGTTATAACCGTTTGTTTCACAACCTTTATCACCCAGCAGCGTACTGGCTTTACACCCTTCAGGCACGACGGGCAGTGAGCCGAACCATGCCGCCAGATCGCCCTGCACTTTTGGCGTCAGCGACCAGTTCATCCATTTGTAGGCGCACATCGGGTGTTTTGCCTGGGCGTGGAGCATGGTGGTATCCGCCCAGCCGGTTACCCCTTCTTTCGGGAAGACGGTGGCGATGGGCTGGTTCTCAGCCTTCAGCGCATTTGCCTGATATGGCCAGGCGCTGGAAGCCACAACGCCTTCATTTTTGAAGTCGCTCATCTGGACGGTGGTGTCATGCCAGTAGCGGTGGATCAGGGCATGCTGGTCGCGAAGCACTTTCAGCACCGCGGCATATTGTTCTTCGGTGAGCTGGTAGGGATCGCTGATGCCCAGCTGTGGCTGGGTGGCTTTGACGAACAGCGCCGCATCGGCGATATAAATTGGACCGTCATATGCCTGCACGCGACCCTGATTGGTTTTACCGTCCGGCAGATCCTGTTTGGTAAAGACCACACTCCAGCTGTCCGGTCGCGTCGGGAAGGTTTTGGTGTTGTACATCAGCAGGTTAGGCCCCCACTGATAGGGTGTACCGTAGACCTTGCCGCCCACGTTAAACCATTCCCCCTTCACAATGCGCGTGTCGAGGGTTTTCCAGTTCGGGATGAGTTCGGGATTTATCGGCTGAACGCGTTTGCCCATGATCAGGCGAAGCGATGCATCGCCTGACGCGGTGACCAGATCGTATCCCCCTTTCGCCATCAGGCTGACCATTTCATCTGACGTGGCCGCCGTTTTCACGTTAACGGCACAACCGGTCTCTTTTTCAAACTGGGTGACCCAGTCATAGTTTTTATCGGTCTGCCCACGCTCGATATAGCCCGGCCAGGCAATAATATCCAGACGACCTTCCCCGTCACCTATCGCCTTAGGTGGTTCTGCGGCGTGCGCTGTCATGATAGTCATGCCGAGCGCGCACAGGCTGCTGCGGGCAAATTTTTTGCTCATAAGAATTACTCCTGTCGCAATGAAATTTAGCGGCAGCCGTGCCGTAAAAATATCTCCCTTATTAAACGTAGACCGCGCAATTGCGCCGCACCGTTTGGCTTCAGGAAATTTCATCAAGGTGTGACCGAGGGCGCATTCCCCGTTAACTGGATTATAGACAAGGGGTTAGCGGCGCGAGGCAGTATGCAGATTTCCTATGACCGGGCACTGCGAAATATTCGTAGCGCCGTCATCAGGATAAGAAATGTTTATTTAAATAAGGGGAAAAAGATTATTTCAACATCGTGCTAATTAATTTTCCTAACTGAATCACCGCCTGCTCTTCTCGCTCTCCCCACGCCCAGGAGGTATTAAAACGGAAGAACGGTGTCCATGCGTCAGAAGTGGAAAACATTTTTCCTGGCGCAATGCTGATATGGTGCGTTAAGGCCTTTTCACTCAGCAGCCCGGCATCCAGCAGTGCCGGAAGCTCCAGCCATAAAAAGTAGCCGCTGTCGTTATGGTGAATTTTGACCCCGGCGGGCATATGGCGCAGCAGTGACTGCCAGGCTTGCTGTTTTCGCTCAGCGAGCGTTCGTCGCAGGCGGCGAAGATGGGCGTCGTAGCGTTTAGTCGCCAGGTAGTCCAACAGCGCCAGCTGCATAGGGGAGCTGGTCGATAACGTGCTCATCAGTTGCAACTGCTGAATGCGTCGCGCATGTTTTCCGGCCGCCACCCAGCCGATACGAAATCCCGCCACCAGACATTTTGAAAAAGAGGAGCAGTGAAGCGTCATGTCGTCCCGATCCCAGGCTTTTGCCGGAAGCGGTTTTTCGCGGCCGAAATAGAGCTCGCTGTATACATCGTCCTCAATCAGGGTGACGTTATGCTTCGTCAGGAGGGCGACCAGACGGGCTTTTTTCTCTGCACTTAGCGTAAAACCAAGCGGATTCTGGCCGTTGGTCATCAGCCAGCAGGCTTTTACCGGATAGTCATTCAGCGCCTGTTCAAGGGCGTTCAGGTCTATCCCCTCCCGGACGTCCGTGGCGACCGACAACGCTTTGAGCTTCAGGCGTTCCAGCGCCTGCAGCGCGCCATAAAAGCAGGGGTTTTCGACAATCACCCAGTCGCCAGGCTCCGTCACCGCCTGCAAACTCAGGTTCAGCGCTTCGAGCGCGCCTGCGGTAATGACAATTTCGTCCGGCGAGATGTTCATCCCCTGCTGCGCATAGCGGCGCGCAATGGCGTGGCGGAGTTCAGCGTTACCCGGCGGCAGGTTTTCAATCACGCTCATCGCAGTCGCCGTTTTGCTGACGTTAGCCAGCGAGCGGTTGAGCTGCTGAAGCGGGAAAAGCCGGGGATCGGGAAAGGCGGATGCGAAAGGAACGACAGACGGATCGCGGCTGGCCTGAAGGACATCGAAGATATAGGTGTTGATATCCACCGCTTCGTCACGCATCACCTGGGCAGGCGGCACAGGCTGGTGCGTGGTCGGGCGCGAGGCAACGTAATAGCCCGATTGTGGCCTGGCGACAATGCGTCCCTGACTTTCCAGCATCTGATACGCGTGGCCAACAGTCATGAAACTCATGCCGCTGCTCGTCACCTGCTCTCGCAGGGAGGGCAGTTTATCGCCCGGCAGCCATACGCCAAGCTCAATTTGCGAGATAATTTGTTGCGCCAGACGCTGGTATTTTTTCATCAGATTCTCCTTATTGCCGACAGTGTATATCAGCAGGAGAAAAAGAGAAGATTTTGCTAACTGTTATGAAAAACCGGGTAGATTACTTACGGTACTCTGTGGTGTGATTCATCGCGGAGCGCGCAGCAGCGAGGTGGTCGAGCGTGATCATCGACGATTTGCAAAAAATGCATTTAGCGCCGAATGGGTTTTTCTCAGACACATCAAAGACTGAAGTGCGGTACTGCGAGCCATGACAGCATGGGCAGCGGAAATGGATATAAGAAGTCATAGGATTCTCCTGTTAACGTAAAAACGTAAATTACTAATGGGCCGATTGGGCAATATTGGTTTTAAACAAAACGAATCGGAATGTAGATAAAGACCCAAGAGAGGCTGCGGAGAGGCACAACGTGATGAGAACTGCTTTATAAAACTACGTCAGATATTTTTTTGGACTCAAAACCAGAAATCCATTAACGCATGTTGCTGACGGCAAAGCAAGCGGATTGATGCGTAAAATTCATAAAAATAATTTTTTTATTCCGTAACGGTAATCTATATCAGTTTGTAAAAGCGGGAGTCTGAATCAAACTGTTATGGTTAAAATTCGCTGTTCTGCGTCTGATAGTCCGATCTCTGCGCCTATACCATAACAACACACCGTTTGACATTGAGGCTGTGCATGTTTGGTTTGGATGCTTTTCACCTTGCGCGGATACAGTTTGCCTTTACCGTATCCTTTCACATTATTTTCCCGGCAATCACCATCGGCCTGGCAAGCTATCTTGCCGTGCTCGAAGGATTATGGCTGAAAACAAAAAATCCGGTCTGGCGCTCGCTTTACCATTTCTGGTCGAAGATTTTTGCCGTTAACTTTGGCATGGGCGTAGTCTCCGGCCTGGTCATGGCCTACCAGTTTGGCACCAACTGGAGCGGCTTTTCACAGTTTGCGGGCAGTATTACCGGCCCGCTCCTGACCTACGAAGTGCTTACCGCCTTCTTCCTTGAGGCCGGTTTCCTCGGCGTGATGCTGTTCGGCTGGAAGAAAGTCGGACCGGGACTGCACTTCTTCTCCACCTGCATGGTGGCGCTGGGGACTATTATCTCCACCTTCTGGATCCTCTCTTCGAATAGCTGGATGCAGACCCCGCAGGGCTATGAGATTGTCAACGGCCAGGTGGTGCCGGTGGACTGGTTCGCTGTGGTGTTCAACCCCTCCTTCCCTTACCGCCTGCTGCATATGTCGATCGCCGCGTTCCTCAGTAGCGCCCTGTTTGTTGGTGCATCCGCAGCATGGCATTTACTGCGCGGGAATAATAATCCTGCCATACGGGCAATGTTTTCAATGGCACTGTGGATGACGCTGATTGTCGCTCCCCTCCAGGCTATGGTTGGTGATATGCATGGGTTGAATACTTTAAAGCATCAACCCGCCAAAATTGCCGCCATTGAGGGCCACTGGGAAAACCCACCGGGTGAGCCGACCCCGTTGCTGCTGTTTGGCTGGCCTGACATGGAGCAAGAGCGCACCCGCTTTGGTCTGGAGATCCCGGCGCTGGGAAGTCTTATCCTGACGCACAGCCTGGATAAACAGGTCCCAGCCCTTAAGGAGTTCCCGAAAGAAGATCGCCCAAACTCGACCATCGTCTTCTGGTCATTCCGCATCATGGCGGGCTTAGGCATGCTGATGTTGCTGCTTGGGGTGATAGCGCTCTGGTTGCGCTACAAAAAGCGCGTTTATTCATCCCGCCCGTTCCTGTGGTTTGCCCTGTTAATGGGCCCATCCGGGCTGATTGCGATTCTGGCAGGCTGGGTCACCACCGAAGTGGGCCGCCAGCCGTGGGTGGTCTATGGACTCCAGCGAACGAAGGATGCGGTATCAGCCCACGGCGATCTGCATATGAGCGTGAGTTTGCTGGCCTTCTTCGTCGTCTACACCTCGGTGTTCGGCGTCGGCTACAGCTATATGGTTCGCCTCATCAAAAAAGGCCCGCAGCCACACGAATCTTTCGCCACCGCGTCCGATGGACGTCCTGCGCGCCCGCTTTCAGCCGTCACTACTGAACATAAGGAGCAGCCGTAATGGGTATCGATCTTTCCATTATCTGGTTTGTGATCATCGTCTTTGCCACGCTGATGTATATCGTCATGGACGGCTTTGATCTGGGGATCGGGATGTTGTTCCCCGCAACGCCAAACGCTGACGATCGTGATGTGATGGTCAACAGCGTCGCGCCGGTATGGGACGGCAATGAGACCTGGCTGGTGCTTGGCGGCGCCGCCCTGTTCGGCGCATTCCCGCTGGCGTATGCGGTGATCGTTGATGCCCTCACCATTCCGCTGACATTAATGCTGATCGGACTTATTTTCCGCGGGGTGGCATTCGAGTTTCGTTTTAAAGCCACGCCCGCCCACCGCCCCTTCTGGGATAAAGCGTTTATTGGCGGTTCCATTCTGGCAACGTTTACCCAGGGCGTGACGGTGGGCGCCGTCATTAACGGTTTTACCGTGACAGGCCGAACGTATACGGGTGGTCCGTTTGACTGGTTTACCGCATTTAACCTGTTCTGCGGTGCAGGTCTGATGGTGGCCTACGCGTTGCTGGGATCGACGTGGCTGGTAATGAAAAGCGAAAATGCGCTGCAGCAAAGGATGCGGGCGTTATCCAAAACGTTACTGATTATCCTGCTGGCATTTATTGCGGCGATCAGCCTCTGGACGCCGCTTGCCCACCCGGCCATTGCCGCACGCTGGTTTACGCTGCCGAATCTGTTTTATCTGTTGCCGGTTCCTGCGCTGGTCGTGATTTTTAGCCTGTGTCAGTGGCGCTGCCTGAATAATCCTGACAGCCATAACCGTCCGTTTATCCTGACGTTAGGGCTGATATTCCTTGGTTTTAGCGGGCTTGGGATCAGCATCTGGCCGCATATTATTCCGCCATCCATCACCTTGTGGCAGGCCGCTGCGCCAACGCAAAGCCAGGGCTTTATGCTGGTGGGTGCGCTGTTGATCATCCCCGTCATTCTGGTCTACACCTTCTGGAGTTACTACGTATTTCGCGGCAAAGTTCAGCATGGGGAGGGTTATCACTGATGCAACAACCGGTCTGGAAAAGAGTGTTGTGGCTGGCCATTATCTGGGGCGGCAGCGTACTGGCGCTGGCTGCGGTCAGTATGCTCTTTCGCATATTGATGACGGCAGCCGGGTTTAAATCTCATTAATCGTCATTCCGGGCAACCGCTGCGTTGCCCGGCTCTCCCCGCACTTTCAGATAAACCCCATTAACGCACGTCAGCGTATCGTTACACTGGTAAAAGATTCACAGTATTTATTATTTGAGAACAAAAATGAAAAAGCTCATTGCGTTAAGTGTTATCAGTCTTGTCCTGACCGGCTGCGTTAATCCGGGCAAAGCGTCCGTTCAGCCAGAGCAGCTGAAGAACCATCGTTTTGTACTGGAAAATGTGGATGGCAAAGCCGTGAAGGGCATGCCAACACCACCTGAGATCAGTTTTAACGCGCTGCCCGCTCTGAACCTGGTAGATAACATCAGCGTGTCTGGCACGATGTGTAACCGCTTCAACGGACAGGGGAAATTGTCCGAAGGTGAGCTGACAGTGAAAACGCTGGCAATGACGCGCAAACTCTGTACTGAACCGCAGCTTAACGAACTGGATCACACCCTCGGCGACATGCTGCGCAAAGGGGCGCAGGTCGACCTGACGGAAGACCAGTTAACGCTGGCGACCGCCGACAAAACGCTGATGTTTAAACGTGTTGACTGATCAGTAATTACCGCAGCTGCCAACGGCAAGCGACTGTTCACTGCAGCGTTTGCCGTTTGGCAATGCGCACATCCCAATAGCTGAACCATCAAGCTGGCGGGCAACCGACAGCGAGCCGCCAATCATGGCACAGTTGGCTTGTCCTGAGCTGGACATTGACGCTCTCATTCCCGGCGCTACGTGAGCCGCCGTCGCCTGCTGAACAGGCTCACTGCTACATGCCGACAATAATAATGCGGCACACCCAATCAAAAATGCTGAACGCATGCTCTCTCCCCCTTAAATAATGCGAAACCTATGCATAATAGGCATCACCTCCCGTGTCGTCGAGAGCGGATGTGCGTATTTATGCGCTACTGAAACAATTTCTCGCAATTTTTTTACCCTTTAGTTGATCTACTCATTGATGACGAGAATATCGAGGACACAAAAGCGAAAATCGTAAAACCCCCTGTTTGCTAGACTAAAGAGATAATATTCAAGGCTTGTCGTCTTATGACAGGCCCTCTTTTTTGCGCAATGTAAGGGTGTCGTCCTATGCAAACTATTGACGGTAATGGTGCAGTTGCCTCAGTCGCGTTTCGCACCAGCGAAGTTATCGCCATCTACCCGATTACGCCAAGCTCGACCATGGCGGAACAGGCGGATGCCTGGGCGGGAAACGGGGTAAAAAACGTCTGGGGTGATGTCCCGAGAGTGGTTGAAATGCAGTCTGAAGCGGGAGCGATCGCTACGGTTCATGGTGCGCTGCAGACAGGCGCGCTCTCCACGTCGTTTACCTCCTCACAGGGATTGTTGTTGATGATCCCGACGCTGTACAAACTCGCCGGCCAGCTGACCCCCTTCGTCCTGCACGTCGCCGCACGTACCGTTGCGACCCATGCGCTCTCCATCTTTGGCGATCACTCCGACGTGATGGCCGTGCGTCAGACAGGCTGCGCCATGCTCTGCGCCAGCAGCGTTCAGGAAGCACAAGATTTTGCGTTGATTTCGCATATCGCCACGCTTAAAAGCCGCGTGCCGTTTATCCACTTCTTTGATGGTTTCCGCACGTCTCACGAAATCAACAAAATCGTCCCGCTGGCGGACGATACTCCCCTGAATCGTTGGCCGCGGGCGAAATCCGCCCCGCTCGGCGCCGTGCCCCTACCCCCGAACCCCCGGGTATTCGGCGGGCCACCCCCAACTCCGGCCCCCTTTTCCCAGCCCGGGAAAGCCACGAACCCGTGGTACAACGCGGTTTATGCCCCCGGCGAGCAGGATATGAATGTTTTGGCCGCCGCGCCCGGGCGCACGTACAAGCCGTTCGAATACTACGGCCATCCGCAGGCTGAACGCGTGATTGTGCTAATGGGTTCCGCCATCGGCACCTGTGAAGAGGTGGTTGACGAGCTGCTGACCCGTGGAGAAAAGGTCGGCGTACTTAAAGTGCGTCTGTATCGCCCGTTCTCGGCCAAACATCTGCTCTCTGCTCTGCCGGAAAGCGCGCGTACGGTGGCGGTGCTCGACCGAACCAAAGAGCCTGGGGCACACGCTGAACCGCTTTACCTGGACGTCATGACCGCTCTGGCAGAAGCCTTTAACCAGGGCGAGCGTGAAACCCTTCCGCGGGTGATCGGCGGTCGCTATGGCTTATCCTCCAAAGAGTTCGGGCCGGAGTGCGTGCTGGCGGGATTTTATTAACTGCGGGGAGCAAAAACCCAAACGCGCCTTTCGGTGGGGATTCTTTGTGATGTTGAGAAACCTTGCCCTCCCCTTCCGGGGAAAAACACGCCCTCCACCCCCCAAAC
>OBLF01001183.1_pt1 | contig 22758 bp, 20 predicted proteins | sample 1519231 | NCBI WGS metagenome assembly OBLF01 (sample SAMEA2602895, study PRJEB22501) | metagenome | reverse complement strand
GTGGCCATTCTCTTGCGGAAGCCGTGCTCCTTGGAGCGCTGACGCTTCTTGGGCTGATAGGTACGGAACATTGCATGACACCTCCATCTTTTGTAAGATCAGGCGGCAGAATAAGCCTCTGCCGCACATACTCGACGGCGGGTGGGAAGCATTCTCCCACGGCCGCAGTTGACATTCGTCAGGCGCCTAAAATAAGCGCATTTGTCATTATACATGAGCTTTTTCCGCCTGTCAACAAAAATCTGAAGGGGAAAAGAGCGGGTTCTTATGAAAAGCGGTGTGTTTTTTCGGCAAAAGCCTAAAATCTGGTGGTTTTCCTCCGGTTTTTCTCCCTACATCTTGTGCCTTCCGGTGCGTCATTTTTTGCAGCTTATATTAGAATAAGTGTAGACTTTTCCGGGGGTTTCTGCTATACTATTCTCGGATAAATTTTTTTCAAATACAGAGATAGAGATCCATCAGGGGAAAGGGGCGCTTTCATTGAATTCCATTTCTGACGTATGGCAGAGCGTACTAAGCCGATTACAGGAGCAGCTCAGCGAGACCACCATCCGCACATGGTTCGACGAGGTGGACGTGGTCACCATGGAGGACTCCGCCTTCGTGCTGCATTGCAGCAACTCCTTCAAAAAAAGCACCATCGAGACCCGTTTCATGAAGCACATCAAGGCGGCGCTGAAGGACATCTTCTCCTCCGATCTGGAGGTAAAGATCCTCAACGACGAGCAGCTGGCTGCCTATCACGGTGTGGCCCCGGATCAGCCCGGCTCCCTGCTGGATTCCGACGCCTTCACCTTTGAGACGTATGTGGTGGGGCCGCAGAACAAGCTGGCCTATGCGGCGGCACGGGCCGTGGCGGATAAGCCGGCGGAAAACTTCAACCCTCTGTTCATCTACGGCGACTCCGGACTGGGCAAGACCCATCTGCTCTACGCCATCGCCCATCAGGTCAAGCGCAAGCGGGAGGACCTGCGGATCGTGTACATCAAGGGCGACGACTTCACCAACGAGCTGATCGCATCCATCCGGGAGGGCAGCAACGCCGAGTTCCGGGAGAAGTACCGGCAGGCGGGCATCCTGCTGGTGGACGATATCCAGTTCATCGCCGGCAAGAAGCAGACTCAGGAGGAGTTCTTTCATACCTTCAACACTCTGTACGAATCCGGGCGGCAGATCGTGCTGACCTCCGACCGTCCGCCCCGTGAAATGACCCAGCTGGAGGACCGGCTGCAAAGCCGCTTCGTGTCGGGCCTTATGGTGGATGTGGCCCCTCCCGACTTCGAGACGAGACTGGCCATCATCAAGAACAAGGCCGCCATGCTGGGGGTAAAGCTCCCCGACGAGATCTACGGCTACATCGCCGAGAACGTCACCGCCAACGTGCGGCAGATCGAGGGGACCCTGAATAAGCTGCTGGCCTACCGGGATCTGCTGGGGGATCAGGTGGACGAGCAGTCCGTGGGCCGTGCCGTCCGGGATATGCTGCAAAAGAGCAACGAGTACATCCCCTCGCCGTCGGTGATCATCAGCTATATCTGCAAGTATTTCAGCGTGGAGGAGGATGTGCTCCGTGGCCAGCGCCGGGGCCGCAACGAGGTCAACGCCCGGCAGATCGCCATGTACCTCATCCGCCGCATGACCAATCTCTCCCTCAACGACATCGGCAAGGAATTTGGTGACCGGGACCACACCACGGTGCTGCACTCGCTGGATAAGGTGGAGAAGCAGATGCGTACCGACCCAGCCTTTGCCGAGGTGGTGAAGGAGATCACCACCAACATCAACGCCAAGCGCTGACCCCACTTTTCCACAAGGCTCTGTGGATTCCACAGGGAAAAGATGGGGACAAAAAAACACCGTCGTTCCCTGTGGAAAAAGGGGAGGTTTCGTCCACAAACAGCGGTGGAGAACAAACCGTGTCGCAGCAAGGGCTTGCGCCGGTTTTCCACAAGAAAATTCTCTACTGCGGCTGTTACTGAATAAAAGATTAGTTTATGTTCTCTTTCTGAGAAGCATGACAAAAATCGTTCGACAAGAAAGGAAGAAGAATATGCTCCGTTTCTCCTGCGAAAAAGCGCTGCTGCAAAGTGCCGTTAATACCGTGTCCCGTGCCGTGGCCGCCAAAAGCTCCATCCCTGCGCTGGAGGGGATCCTTGTAGAGGGCAGCGACCGGCTGACCATGTCGGGCTACAATATGCAGACCGGCATCCGCACCGCCTTTGAGGCCGAAGTCCACGAGGAGGGCCGCATCGTCCTCAACGCCCGCCTGTTCGGTGAGATCATCCGGAAGCTGCCGGACGATCTGGTGGTGTTTGCGGCGGATGAGAAATATATGGTGCGCCTGACCTGCGGCGACGCCAGCTTCGAGATCATGGGCCTGTCCGCCGAGGACTACCCGGAGCTGCCGGAGGTGGATGACGAGTACTCTGTGGCTATCCAACAGGGGACCCTGAAGGCCATGATCAACCAGACCAGCTTCGCCGTCTCCACCAACGAGACCCGTCCTATCCACACCGGCTCCCTCTTCGAGATCAACGAGCAGGGCCTGACCATGGTGTCCGTGGACGGCTTCCGTCTGGCTCTGCGGCGTGAGCCGCTGGAGCGCATCGACGGCGGCGCTTTCCGGTTCGTGGCCCCCGGTTCCGCCCTCAACGAGGTGGAGAAGATCTGCGAGGACAGCGACAACCTCATGACCATCATTCAGGGCAAGCGCCATCTGATGTTCGAGACCGGCTCCACCCAGCTGATCTGCCGCCGTCTGGAGGGCGAATTTCTGGATTACCGCAACGCCATCCCCCGAAACAATCCCATCTCCATTCTGGTGGATACCAAGGCCATGCTCAACAGTCTGGACCGTGTCAGCGTGGTCATCAGTGAGAAACTGAAAAGCCCCGTCCACTGCATCTTTGATGATGGCCGGGTGTACCTGTCCGCCAAGACCGGCAACGGCGAGGCTAAGGACATCTGCCCCGTGGAGGGCGACGGTCAGGGGCTGGAGATCGGCTTTAATAACCGCTTCTTCATGGACGCCCTGCGCTATGCCCCGGCGGAGAAGGTGAAGATGGAGCTGAACACCGGCATCTCTCCCTGCATCATGACCCCCGTGGAAGGGGAGGAGAATTTTCTCTATATGGTCCTGCCGGTGCGTCTGAAGGCATGATAACAAACTGAAATATTGAAATAAAATTATACGGATAGTTGTTGAGTGGGGTTTGTTTTCACTTACTTACGTTTCGTAATGTCATTGCGAGGGTGCGAAGCACCCGTGGCGATCCGTAATACCCTTTGCAGTTTTTCTTTGCTGTCTCCGACGGCCTGTTTTTCCAGTAGCTTTTTATGCCTCCGGCGGCATACTTTTTGCCAACAGCAGCAAAAAGTATGAAAAAAATGCCGCTTGAAACCGATGGTTTCAAGACTTCCTTTACTCTCAAGAGTTTCGTTCGTTATGGGACATAGTGGGAATTGACTCAGCAACAGACCCGCTGCCGCTCCCACTCAGGCGAAGAAAATATTACGTTTACCGCTGGGGCGATCCGTTTCCCACGGTAGAACAGCACGTTCCTTCAAACTCCCAATGCAGCGGCAGCGTGAGTAGAAATACGTCAATTCCCTGCTTCGGCAGGACTTAGGCAGCAACTCTTGCACCCGCCAAAGGAAGTGCAGAAACCATCGGTTTCTGCTGGCGTTCTTTGGTGACTTTCTTTCGCTATTGAAAGAAAGTCACCCGTCGGAGACAGAAAAAAGAACTACTGCTGGGAAAAGTGGGCCGTCGGAGACACGTTCCCTATGCAAAAGGGTCTATTGAAAGAAGATTACCCGCCGGAGACAAAAAAGAAACCCCACCTCATCACCTCACAGGAGGACACCTATGGAAACCATCACCATCACCACAGAATACATCAAGCTTCAGGACCTGTTGAAGCTGGCGGCCGTCACTGCCACCGGCGGCGAAGCCAAGCTCCTCATTCAGGAGGGCCAAGTGCTGGTCAACGGCGAGGTCTGCACCCAGCGGGGAAAAAAGCTCCGCCCCGGCGACGACGTGGAGGCTGAGGGCCTGCACTACGGCGTGCGCTATGCGGATTGACGCCCTGACGCTGGAGGGCTTCCGCAACTACGACCGGCAGGCCCTGACCTTCCACCACAGCTGCAACGTCATCTACGGCGAGAATGCTCAGGGCAAGACGAATCTGCTGGAGGCCATGGTCTATCTCTCCTGCGGCAAGTCGCCACGGGCCAGAGCGGATCGGGAGCTCATCGGCTTCGACCGGGACAAGGCCTACATCCCGGGGCGGATGGTTAGACGGGACCGGGATCGTAGGGAAAAGCCGTATCGGCGGGGGCCCATGGTCTCTCTCTCGGGCGGCAAGCGGCCAGGGGCCAGAGCGGATGGGGAGCTCATGGGTTTCGCCGGGGAAAGGCCCTACTCCCGGGGGAAGATGTTTACACGGGCCGGGGATTCCCGCCGGGAGGTGGGGCTGTTCCGTGGCCGCCGCCGCAAGGCCAGCGTCAACGGCGTTCCCGCCAAGAACAACGCCGCCCTCTCCGACGTGCTGCACACCGTGTTCTTCTCCCCGGAGGATCTGATGCTCATCCGGGAGGGGGCTGCCGCCCGCCGGCGGTTCATGGACCTGTCCCTCTGCCAGCTGCGGCCCCGGTACGGGGAGGCACTGGCGGAATACCACCGGCTCTATGAGCACAAGACCCGCATTCTCCGGGACAGCGGCGACTACCCCCAGCTGCTGGCCACCCTGCCGGACTTCAACCGGCGGCTGTGTCAGGTGGGAGCGGTGCTGATCCACTACCGGGCCCGTTACTGCCGGGCGCTGGCGGAGTATGCGGCGCAGGCCCACTATGAGTGCTCCGGCCAGCGGGAGGAGTTGGAGCTGCGATATCAGACGGTCAGCACCGTTCACGACCCCTTCCTCCCGCAGGAGCAGCTGTTTGCGGCCCTGATGGAGCATCAGCAGAGCCATGAGCAGGCGGAGATCGCCTCCCGGCTGTGCCTCTCCGGCCCCCATAAGGACGATCTGGAGGTGCTGGTCAACGGCCGCAGCGCCCGTCAGTTCTGCTCCCAGGGACAGGTCCGCACGGCGGCGCTGGCCCTGAAGCTGGCGGATCGGGAGATCCATAGAAACACCATGGGGGAATACCCCATCATGCTGCTGGATGACGTGCTGTCGGAGCTGGACCCCCGGCGGCAGGAGTATGTCCTCAACCGCATCGCCGGGGGACAGGTGTTCATCACCTGCTGCGAAAACGACCGGCTGGACACCCTGCTCTCCGGCAAGGTGTTCCATATCCGTGGCGGGGAGGTGCTGACATGAGCTATCTGCACATCGGCAAGAACGTCATGGTCAGCCGCCGCCGCATCATCGGCGTGTTCGATCTGGACATCACCTCCCAGTCCCACCGGACCAGAGAGTTTCTGGAGCGGGCGGAGAAGGACGGCGTGGTGCTGGACGCCTGCGACGATATCCCCAAGTCATTTCTGGTGTGCGACCACCCTTACCATAAGCAGCTGGTCTATATCTCCCAGCTGAACACACAGACGCTTCACAAGCGCACGGAAAACGATCAACCTGCCGTCACCGGCGGGCAAGGAAAGGAAAGAAACCATGTCTGAACTGGAAAAAGTAAACGCCGTCACCACGGAGGATGACGCGTCGGTGGGCGGAGAGCGGCGTCGTGGTCGTGGCCGCGTGCGAATACTCCCCAAGGTCTTCTGTGGTGTGCGCCCCCCCTACCAAAAGCCGGCTGTTCTACACCCCCCAGCAAAACACACAGCCGCTCCACAGGCGCAGGAAAACCGACCACCCTGCCCCCCCGGGGGGGCAAGAAAGGAAAAGACCCCATGTCGGAAGGGAAAAAAGTAACCGCCGTCACCACGGAGTATGACGCTTCGGAAATTCAGGTGCTGGAGGGACTGGAGGCGGTGCGCAAGCGCCCCGGTATGTATATCGGCTCCACCTCCGCCTCCGGATTGCACCATCTGGTCTACGAGATCGTGGACAACGCCATCGATGAAGCGCTGGCGGGCTACTGCACGGATATCACCGTCACCATCAACGAGGGCAATACCATCACCGTCACCGATAACGGACGTGGTATCCCCGTGGATATCCAGAAGCAGACCGGCCGCCCGGCGCTGGAGGTGGTATATACCGTACTGCACGCCGGCGGCAAGTTCGGCGGCGGAGGCTATAAGGTCTCCGGCGGACTTCACGGTGTGGGCGCCAGCGTGGTCAACGCCCTCTCCGAGTGGCTGGAGGTGGAGGTCCACAAGGGCGGGAAGATCTATCAGATGAAGTTTTCCCGTGGTGCCATCACCCAGGAGATGACCGTCATCGGTGACACCGACCACACCGGCACCACCGTCCGCTTCAAGCCCGACGGTGAGATGTTCGACACGCTGGAGTACGACTACGAGACCCTCCACACCCGGATGCGGGAGCAGGCGTTTTTGAACGCCGGTCTGCGGATCTCCATCGCTGACCGCCGCCCCGGACAGGAGCAGGAGGACACCATGTGCTACGAGGGCGGCATCCGGGAGTTCGTCACCTGGATCAACCGCAACAAGACCCCGCTGCACGAGGAGGTCATCTACATGGCCGGTGCCAAGGGGGACTCCACGGCGGAGATCGCCATGCAGTATAACGACAGCTATGCCGAGACCATGGTCTCCTTCGCCAATGACATCCACACCCCGGAGGGCGGTATGCACGAGACGGGCTTCAAGGCGGCCTTGACCCGTGTGCTCAACGCCTACGGCATCAAGTACGGCATGATCAAGGAGGGAGACAAGGTCTCCGGCGAGGACGTCCGGGAGGGCATCACCGCCGTGATCTCCGTGAAGCTGACGGAGGCCCAGTTCGAGGGCCAGACCAAGGCCAAGCTGGGCAACGCCTATATCCGCACGCTGGTGGACGGCCTTGTCTCCGACCAGCTGTCGGTGTATCTGGAGGAGCATCCGGTGGTGGCCCGCACCATTCTGGATAAGGCGCTGACGGCCAACCGGGCCAGAGAGGCCGCCCGCAAGGCCAGAGAGTCCATCCGCCGCAAGACGGCGCTGGGCGGCGCCGCCATGCCGGATAAGCTGCGGGACTGCAACGAGAATAACCCGGAGCTGACGGAAATTTATATCGTGGAGGGCGACTCCGCAGGCGGCTCTGCCACTCAGGGCCGTGACTCCCGGTTCCAGGCCATCCTCCCCCTGTGGGGCAAGATGCTGAACGTGGAGAAGGCCAGAGCCGACAAGGTATACGGCAACGACAAGCTCCAGCCGGTAATTACGGCGCTGGGAGCCGGCATCGGGGAGGAGTTCGACCTGAACAAGCTGCGGTATCACAAGATCATCATCATGGCCGATGCCGACGTGGACGGCGCCCATATCCGGACGCTGCTGCTGACCTTCTTCTTCCGGTTCATGCGGCCCCTCATCGAGGAGGGCTACGTCTATTCCGCCGTGCCGCCGCTGTATAAGCTGACCCGCGGCAAGCAGCAGCGGGTGGCCTACACCGACGAGGAGCGGGACGCCATCTCCTCCGAGATGCGGGACGGCAACCCCAATGTGAAGATCGACATCAACCGCTATAAGGGCCTTGGCGAGATGAACCCCCACGAGCTGTGGGAGACCACCATGGACCCGGAGAAGCGCACCCTGCGCCGCATCACTCTGGACGACGCCGTGAAGGCGGACGAGACCTTTACCGTCCTCATGGGCGAGAAGGTGGAGCCCCGAAAGGAGTTCATCGAGAAGAACGCCAAGTACGCCGTGAATCTGGACTATTGATGAAATTTTGCAGAAGAGGAGTACGGATTGCCACAGCCAGTGTGAGCACTGGCTTCGCAATGACAGAGCGTTTATCGATCATAAAGAGTGTCATTCCGAGACCAGTCCGCAGACTGGTCGTGGGAATCCGTTTTCTCCTGAATAAAAGGGAGGATATGTCTCGTGTACTACGTTTATATTCTCTCTAATGATACGAATGTGACCGTGTATGTGGGCGTGACCAATGATTTGGAGCGCAGACTCTGGGAGCATCGCCATCACACAGACCCATATAGCTTTACAGCAAAATATCATGTGGATAAGCTTGTCTACTACGAAACTACGACGGATATTCGAGCGGCCCTTGAACGGGAAAAACAGCTCAAGTCTTGGAATCGAAGAAAGAAGAATGAGCTGATCCAACGCATGAACCCCATGTGGCACGATCTGTCCCCCCAATCCTCTGATAAGGAGTAACAATATATGAGTAAGAAACCCCAATACGATCCCGAGGAGATCCGCTTCCCGGACCAGCACATCGTCGAGCGCTCGCTGGTGCCGGAGATGGAGAAGTCCTACATCGAATACGCCATGTCCGTTATCGTGGGCCGGGCGCTGCCCGACGTGCGGGACGGCCTGAAGCCCGTCCACCGGCGTATTCTCTACGCCATGTATGAGGACAACCTCACCAGCGACCGCCCCTTTAAGAAGTCCGCCACCTGCGTGGGCGACGTGCTGGGCCGGTATCACCCCCACGGCGACGCCTCCGTCTACGACGCTCTGGTGCGTCTGGCGCAGGATTTCTCCATGCGCTATATGCTGGTGGACGGCCACGGCAACTTCGGCTCCGTGGATGGCGATCCCCCCGCTGCCTACCGTTACACGGAGGCCCGTCTTTCCAAAATTTCCAATGAAATGCTGCGGGATATCCGGAAGGACACCGTGGACTGGGACCCCAACTTTGACGAGAGCCGCAAGGAACCCCGTGTGCTGCCCAGCCGCTTCCCGAATCTGCTGGTCAACGGCTCCTCCGGCATCGCCGTGGGCATGGCCACCAACATCCCGCCCCACAACCTGCGGGAGGTCATCGGAGCCTGCATCCACGTGCTGGATGATCCCGATGCCACGCTGGCGGACCTGATGACCTATATCAAGGGTCCCGACTTCCCCACCCGTGGCCTTATCATGGGACGCAGCGGCATCCGTGCCGCCTACGCCACCGGCCGTGGCCGGGTGGTGATGCGGGCCCGCCACGAGTTTGAGGAGTTCGGCCACGACCGCACCCGCATCATCATCACGGAGCTGCCGTATCAGGTGAATAAGCGGATGCTCATCAAGAGCATGGCCGATCAGGTGGAGGACAAACGTCTGGAGGGCATCTCCGATATCCGGGACGAGACGGACCGCAACGGTATGCGGATCGTCATCGAGCTGAAGCGGGACGCCAATCCGCAGGTGGTGCTCAACCGCCTGTTTGCACAGACCCAGCTGCAAACCACCTTCGCCATCAATATGCTGGCGTTGGTGAATAACCAGTCCCAGCCGAAGATCCTCTCCCTGCGCCACATCATCGACGAATATCTGGCCTTTCAGGAGGAGATCATCGTCCGCCGCACCCGCTATGACCTGAAGGACGCACAGGCCCGTGCCCACCTGCTGGAGGGTCTGCTCATCGCACAGGACAACATCGACGAGGTCATCCACATCATCCGCACCAGCTATGACAACGCCAAGGAGAACCTCATGTCCCGCTTCGGGCTGGACGATGTGCAGGCACAGGCCATTCTGGATATGCGCCTGAAGGCGCTGCAGGGGCTGGATCGTGAGAAGCTGCAGGCGGAGTACAAGGAGCTGGAGGAGAAGATCGCCTACTTCCTGAAGGTGCTGTCCGACGATGCTCTGGTGCGCTCCATCCTGAAGGAGGAACTGTCCGCCATTGCCGAGAAGTACGGCGATGACCGCAAGACGGAAATTCAGGACGTGGAGGACGAGATCGACATCGAGGACCTCATCGAGGAGGAGGAGTGCGTCTTTACCCTGACGGAGAACGGCTACATCAAGCGCACCGCCGTCAGCGAGTACGCCGCCCAGAGCAAGGGCGGCATGGGCAAGAAGGGCATCACCACCCGTGACGAGGATACCGTGGTGGATGTGTTCACCGCCTCCACTCATGACTATCTCCTGTTCTTCACCGATACCGGCAAGGTCTACCGCAAGAAGGGCTACCAGATCCCGGAGAGCGGCAAGACCGCCAGAGGCACCAACATCGTCAATATCCTGCAGGTGGAGCAGGGGGAGAGGATCCAGACCATGCTCCACTACCGGGAGGCCGGGGAGGGCCAGCTGTACCTCTTCATGACCACCCGCAACGGTACGGTGAAGCGCCTGCCGGTGGAGACGCTGAAGAATCTCCGCAACAACGGCATCCGGGCGCTGACGCTGGACGAGGGCGACGAACTCATCAACGTGCAGGAGACCGACGGCAGCCAGCGCATCCTCATTGCCACCCACGACGGTCAGGCGGTGTGCTTCGACGAGACGGACGTGCGTGCCATGGGCCGCACCGCCGTGGGCGTCCGGGGCATCCGCCTGCGGGAGGGGGACTATGTGGTGGGCGCCGCCCGAGCCGAGGCCGGCAAGACGGTACTCTCCATCACGGAGCGTGGCTACGGCAAGCGCACCCCGGTGGAGGAGTACCGCATCACCAGCCGTGGCGGTCTCGGCATCCGCAACTACATGGTCACGGAAAAGACCGGCCCCATTGTGGGCATCAAGGTGGTGGACGGACAGGAGGACCTGCTGCTGATGACGCAGGCGGGTATCCTGATCCGCACGGCGGTGGACAGCATCCGCATCGCCGGCCGGGCCACGCAGGGCGTTATCGTCATGCGCTTTAAGGAGGAGGGCGACCACGTCATCTCCATGGCGCTGGCGGACCGGGAGACGGAGAAGGAAGCCGCCCCGGCAGAGGAATAAGCCATGGGGAAGAAAAAGGAGCAGTACTGCCCCCTGACCCGGTGGCGGTACTTCACCAAGACCCTGTACCACGATCCCTCCGCCACGGGGGAGTTCACCTATGACGGCGTGGTGTACCGCAAGAGTGAGGCTCTCCAAGCGGTGGAGAGCCGCAATTCCCGGCTCCAGATGGGGCTGGTGGGCCTGATGTTTCTGGCCTTTGTGCTGGCCACCTATTTCCGCAGCGCCATGCCGCTGGCGGCGGGCATCCTGCTGATCGTGGCGGGGCAGGCTCTGCGTCTGAGCCGTCTGCCCAAGGATATCCTCTCCCACCTCACCGACACCGGACGGAGGGAGCTGTGATGGATGCTTTGCAGGTCATCGCCCGCATCCATACGGAGCTGCCGGAGAAGTTCGGCGTGCCGCGGCAGAGCGGATTGGTGCCCCAGCTGCGGGGCCGCATCGTCTTTGAACCGGCCTACCGGAACCCGGACGCCGTCCGGGGGCTGGAGGATTTCTCCCATCTCTGGCTCATCTGGCAGTTCTCCGGGGCCATCCGGCAGGACTGGTCCCCTACGGTGCGGCCGCCCCGTCTGGGGGGCAATCGCCGCATGGGGGTCTTTGCCACCCGTTCTCCCTTCCGTCCCAACCATCTGGGCCTGTCCTCGGTGCGGCTGGAGCGGGTGGAGCAGAGTGAGGCGCTGGGGCCGGTGCTCCATGTCTGCGGCGCAGACCTGATGGACGGCACGCCCATTTTTGACATCAAGCCCTATCTCCCCTATACCGACAGCCATCCCGACGCCGTGGGGGGCTTCACCGATGGGCTGGAGAGCCGCTGCCTGCGGGTGGAGTGTCCGCCGCAGCTGCTGGAGCGCATCCCGGCGGACAGCCGGGAGGGCCTGCTGGGTGTGCTGGCGGGGGACCCCCGCCCCCGGTATCAGGAGGACCCCCAGCGGGTGTACGGCATGGGCTTTGCGGGGCAGAACGTGCGATTCACCGTGGCGGGGGATACCCTCACGGTGCGCTCCATCGACCCGCTGGAGAAGTAACGCCAACATAAAAAGCACAAGAGCGCCTATGAAAACTGTAACCATCTACACCGACGGGATAAAAACCGCTATGCGGTTTTACCGGTAATGCCGTTCTGCTGGCCCCTTGCGGGGCAGCCGCAGAACATGGCGGACAGGCCCCGTCGGACGGGGGCCGCCCGATAAAACCACTGGGAGCAACACAAGAACAATGATGAAAACTGTGACCATTTACACCGACGGGGCCTGTTCCGGCAACCCCGGTCCCGGCGGCTGGGGAGCCATTCTGGAGTGGAACGGTATCGAGAAGGAGCTCTCCGGCGGCGAGCCGGAGACCACCAACAACCGCATGGAGCTGACGGCGGTGATCCGGTCGCTGGCTCTGCTGAAGGAGCCGTGCATCGTGGAGCTGTACTCCGACTCCAAGTACGTCATTGACGCACTGGAGAAGGGCTGGGTCTGGGGCTGGAAGAAGCGGGGCTGGGTGAAAAGCGACAAAAAGCCCGCTTTGAACGTGGATCTGTGGGAGCAGCTGCTGCCTCTGATCCAGACCCATCAGGTACACTACCACTGGGTAAAGGGCCACGCCAGCAACGAAAAAAACAACCGCTGCGACCAGCTGGCTGTGGCGGAGAGTAAGAGGTTCTGAGAAATTCACAGAAAGTTCATGTGGATTTCATGATTCCGCCATCTTTACAGGGTACTATCTTACTCGTACAAAGGAACCATTCCTTATGTGATTTTCTCTCTCTCCTAACAAACACACAGCAAAAACGCCAGCCCTTGCGGCTGGCGTTTTTGCGTCTCTCCTGCAAGAAACTATTTTTCTGTGCAAGGAGAGGCTTTTCTGTTTCAGGAAAGATTTTCCCTGCTTGTCGGGGAGCTTTTTGCGTCTGTTTTTCAGGGGGATATGTTGGCCTGCCTGACCAAGTGATTTTTTCGGCTGCCTGGTGAAAAAAATTTTGGCTCTGCTTGCCGAGAAGAATTTTCGTCTCCCTGTCGGAATCATTTTTTCGCCTGATCGTGGGGATGGATGTTCCCTTTCAAGGGGCAGCCGAGCCTGTCCATGGGGACAGGCTCGGCACGATTTTGGACGGATCGGACAGACAGGACGTCACACGCCACGGAAGAAGGCCCGGATGGCTGCCTCATCGGCGGCGACGCTTCCCTGAGCGAAGCCGCTGCGTCCGCCGCCCCGACCGTGGAGGGCGTCGTTCATATGCTTCACGAACTCCCGCAGGTCTGCTCCCGGATGGATGACGGCGTACTGATACCGCTCCCCCTCTCCGGAGAACACGGCGCACCGCCCGCCGCAGGTATGGCTCACGGCGTCGCACAGCCGCCGGGTGCCGTCTCCCGCCAGATCGTGCCGCACCAGCAGCACCTCTCCGGCGTCCCGGTACTGCTCTGCCAGCAGCCGGAACAGCTCCTCCTCCAGTCCGGCGCACCGGGTCTTCAGGGAGAGGACCTCCCGGCCCTGCCGTTCCACAGCTGCGGAGGTGTCGCCGGGCTTCACCGACAGTTGCTGTCCGATGGACCGGTTCTGCTGCCAGCTGCGGCACAGGTGGGTCATGGCCCGGCCGCCGCACACCAGCTCCAGCCGCACCCCCTCCCGGAGCTTCTGGCAGGAGAGAAATTTCACCAGCCCCACCTGTCCGCTGCCGGAGACATGGGTGCCGCAGCAGGCGCACAGATCGGCCCCCGGAAACTCCGTCAGCCGCACCGCCCCCGTCAGGGCCTTTTTGCTGCGGTAGGGGAGGGCCTCCCGCTCCGCCGGGGAGGGGAACGTCACCCGGCAGGGATGATCCTCCCAGATGTATCGGTTGGCCTGCCGCTCCACCTCCAGAACCTGCTCCCAGCGGATGTCGGCGTTATAGTCGATGGTCACGACATCGGTCCCCATGTGGAAGCCCACATTGTCGCAGTGGAAGGCGGAGCACAGCATCCCACTGACAATATGCTCCCCGGAGTGCTGCTGCATATGGTCAAAACGCCGCTGCCAGTCAATGGCGCCGTGGACGGTGCTGCCCACCGCCAGCGGCCCGGCGCAGGTGTGGCAGACGACCCCGTCCCGCTCCTGCACGTCCGTGACCGCCACGCCGCCCAGGACGCCGTGGTCGGCAGGCTGCCCGCCCCCCTCCGGATAGAAGGCGGTGCGGTCCAGCACCACCAGATACCGGCCCTGCTCCTCCCGGCACGACAGCACCGCAGCGTCGAACTCCCGGAGATAGGCGTCCTCATAATAGAGCTTTGTGGTTTCCATAGGCGTCTCCTTTGCGTTTTTCCCCATTATGCCACAAACGCCGCCCCATTGCAACGCCGCCTATTCCGCCAGCGCCGCCAGCTCCTCCGCCGTCAGCCCCGGCTGCAGCGCCAGCGAGATGCCGTAGCCCAGCAGCCGCCCCAGTTGTCGGACCTGCCGGTCGATGTCTCTGGGGGTCACATACAGCCCCTGCGGTGCCGCTTCGGTGCCGCTGCCCAGCGCCGCCCCGTCGATGACCGTAGGCACGCCCACGGCGATGACCGGCACCCCCACTGTCTCTCGATCCACGGCGGTGCGGTGGCTGCCCACCCCGGAGCCGGGGATCAGCCCCGTATCCGACAGCTGGACGGTACGGCACAGCCGCCGGGGACTGCGGGCCGCCAGCGCATCCACGGCGACGACGGCTGCCGGGCGCACCGCTCCCGCTGCCGCCCGGATCAGCTCACAGGTTTCCATCCCCGTCCGGCCCAGCACCTCCGTACACAGGGCGGAGAGCTCCCCCATGCCCCGGAAGGGCTCCTGCCCGCTGCGGACCAGATGCCGGGTCACCAGCAGGTGATCCACCGCCGTGGGGCCGATGGCATCACAGGTCATGTCCCGGTTACCGATGCCCGCCGTCAGCACCGGCCCACGGGGCAGGAGCTCCGCCAGCAGGGAGGCAAGACACGCCGCCTGCTGCGAAAAGGGCTGGCTCTCCAGCTCCATGGTGACATAGCGTCCCACGGGCTTTCCCAGCGCTCTGGCTCCCGTCTCGTCCAGGATCCGCACCTCCGTCACGGAGACGCCCTGCCGCCGCTCCGTCCGGGTAATCACCCCGGAGAGTCCTCCCGCTGCGGGGCCGCCTGCCTGTAAATTTTCCGCTGCCTCCAGCGCCAAGTCCGTCCGGATCTGCGTCATACTTGTGTTTCCCCCTCCCATTGTGCCACAAAATGTGGTAGATTACGGGTAGTTTCCCGCAAAAAATAGGGAATATGCAAAAAAGAATGGCAAAAATTCAAAAAGTGCTTGCAATTTTCAGATAAAGATGTTAAAATATCATCCTGCGTGGATGTTTCATTCCAACGTAGCTACTTTATCGTCGGGGAGGTGTTTGGTTTGCCGAATATCAAGTCTGCTAAGAAGCGTGTGCTGGTGTCCGAGGCTCGTAATGCCCGCAACAAGGCCAATCGCTCTGCACTGAAGACCGCTATCAAGAAGTTCGAGGCTGCTGCCGTGGAAGGCAATCGCACCGAGGCCGAGGGCGCTTACAAGGTCGCAGTGAAGTCCATTGACAAGGCTGCTGCCAAGGGTCTGCTGCACAAGAACAACGCTGCTCACAAGAAGAGTGCGCTGACGCTGAAACTCAACCAGATTGGCTGATCCAAACCAAAGGACACCTGCCGGGTGTCCTTTTTTTTGCCCGGCCGTCGAAAAGTGCGGCCAACAGGGGAAAAGACAAAACAGAGCGTAATTTTTCAAAGAAAAATTACGCTCTGTTGTTGGTCAAGCGCCCTTTTGCGGCTTATTTGTAGTAGTCCGTGCCGTCCTCGATGGCCATGGGCAGGCCGTTGTGGTACACCGGCAGGGTCTGGAACTTGAAGCGGCTGGCCCGGTGCATCCGGTCGATCTTCTCCCGGACGGCCTCGTCCGGGCAGACGCCCCGGCGGATATACTCGTTGACGGCGTGATAGGAAAAGCCCAGATTGTCCTCGTCGGTGAGGCCCGTCAGACCGTCGGAGGGGGGCTTGATGAGGAACCGCTCCGGCAGGCCCAGCGCCCGGCCCAGAGCGATGACCTCCTCCGTGGTGTACATCCCCAGAGGGGAGAAGGCACCGGCGCTGTCACCGTAGATGGTGCAGTAGCCCACCCAGTCCTCCGACAGGTTGGAGGTGTTGAGGACGATGCCGCCCTCCACCGACTGGGCCACGGCGTAGAGGGTAGCCATGCGGATGCGGGAGGGGAGATTCACCACCGTCTGGCGGCTGGGGGTCAGGCCCGCCTGCTCCAGCTGGGACAGTACCCCCGCCACGGCATCGTGGATGTTGCAGGTGCAGTGGGGGATCTGCAGATGCTCCACCAGCGCCTGAGAGTAGTCGATATCCGGCTGAATGCCGTCGGGCATCAGCACGCCATAGACGTGGTCCCGGCCATAGGCTGCCACCGCCATGGCCGCCACGGTGGAGCTGTCCTTGCCGCCGGAGATGCCGATGACGGCGGTCTTGCCGCCGCAGCCGGCCATCTGCTGGCTCATCCACTCCAGCACCCCGGCAAGCTGGAGCTGTACGTTGAATCCGCTCATGTGATCCCTCCTGTGAATGGTTGATGGATGGGGGAGGTGTCCCCGTTGATGGCTTATTGTACTCCCATTTTCCACAAAATGCAACTGCCGCCCGCTGGGGGCTGCGGAGGGATTTTCCGTATTCCATAGAAAACCGGCGGAAAAGGATCGGATTTCCGGCTTTTCCCGCATTTTCTTTTGGCAAACGACGTGGTAGAATATAGAACGGATCAGAAAAAACGACCCCAAGGAGGAATTCTATGAAGGATAACAAACTGGGTATCATGCCCATCTCCAAGCTCATTTGGAATATGTCCCTCCCCATCATCGTGTCGATGCTGGTGCAGGCCCTGTATAACATCGTGGACAGCGTGTTCGTCTCGCAGGTCAGCGAGCAGGCCCTTACCGCCGTGACGCTGGCCTTCCCGGCCCAGAACCTGATGATCGGTCTGGCCACCGGCACCGCCGTGGGCGTCAACGCCCTGCTGGGCCGTGCGCTGGGCGCCGGGGACGGCAAGCGGGCCGATCAGGTGGCCATCAACGGCATTTTCCTGGCGGTGGTGGGCTTTGTGCTCTCCGCCGTGCTGGCCCTGTGCTTTGGGGGGACCTTCTTCCGCACCCAGACGGACATTGACTACATTGTGGATAACGGCATCACCTATCTGCGCATCTGCTGCTGTGCCTCGCTGGGAATGTTCTGCGAGATCATGTTCGAGCGCCTGCTGCAGGGTACCGGCCGCTCCATCCTCTCCATGTACACCCAAGGGCTGGGCGCCATCGTCAACATCGTGCTGGATCCCATCTTCATCTTCGTGTTCAAAATGGGCGTGGTGGGTGCCGCTGTGGCCACCGTCATCGGCCAGTTCTGCGGCTGCGGTCTGGCCCTGTATATGAACCTGCGGAAGAACCACGATCTGCACCTTCGGTTCCGGGGCTTCCGGCCGGACTGGAAGATCGTGGGCAATATCTATGCCATCGGCCTGCCCTCCGTGGTGATGGTGGCTATCGGCTCGGTGATGACCTTCTGCATGAACAAGATCCTCATCACTTACCACTCCGCCAAGGAGACGGCGGCTACCGCCTTCGGCATCTACTTCAAGCTCAACAGCTTTGTCTTTATGCCGGTGTTCGGCCTGAACAACGGTGTGGTTCCCATCGTGGCCTATAACTACGGCGCTCAGAATCGCCGCCGCATGATGGAGACCATCAAGCGCAGCGCCATCTATGCCTCCTGCATCATGGTGCTGGGTATGGCCATTTTCTGGGCCATTCCGGGGACGCTGGTCAGTATCTTTAACGCCACGGAGACCATGAAGCAGGTGGCCGTTCCGGCCCTGCGGATCATCTCCCTGAGTTTCTGCACGGCCGGGGCCTGCATCGCTCTGGGCAGCTCCTTTCAGGCGCTGGGGAAGTCGGTGTACTCCATGATCACCTCCATCATCCGCCAGCTGGTGTTTCTGGTACCCATCGCCTATGTGCTGGCCCGCTACGGCCAGTCCATCGGAAACGACGATCTGGTGTGGTGGTGCTATCCCATTGCGGAGATCGCCTCGCTGGGCGTGACGATGCTATTCTTCCTGCGGGTGTACCGTACCGTCATCGCCAAGGTGCCGCTGGACGGCGCTCCCTCGCTGGAGGAGCAGGAGGCGGAGCAGTAAAATTCTTCCATGAAAAGGAGCGGCAGGCGCTATGCGCCTGCCGCTCCTTTTTGCCGCATCCTTCAGCGGATGAAGTTCGTCTGATGACCACGCTCCGGGGCAGGGAAGTCGTACCCGGCCTCCCGGCCTGCCTGAATGCAGTGCAGCAGCCACGCCATGCTGCGGCCCAGATTCCGCATGGTCTGGAGTCCCTCGCCATCCAGCATCACATCCTCGGGACAGTGGCCGTGGACCATGTTCCAGTAGGTGGAGCCCACCGTCACCATGTCGGAGATGCCGAAGTACTTGCCCAGAGCGTCCAGACTGGCGGTGGTGCCTGCCCGCCGGGCGGAGGCCACCGCAGCGCCGGGCTTTCCGGCAAAGGCGCTGCCTCCGGCGTAGAATACCCGGTCCAGGAAGGACAGCACCCGCCCGCTGGGGTGGGCGTAATAGACCGGTGTGCCGAATACGAAGCCGTCGGCCTGCCGGGCCTTGGCGATGAAGTCGTTGACGCCGTCATCGGTGAACACGCAGCCGTTCTTGCTGCACTGTTTGCAGCCGACGCAGTCCCGGACGGGGTCGCCGCCCAGCTGCACGATCTCGTAGTCGATGCCCGCAGAGGTCAGGGTCTTGCCCACCTCCGTCAGGGCGGTGTAGGTGCAGCCCTTGGGGTTGCAGCTGCCGTTGAGCATTAGAACCTTCATGGGATGATCCCTCCTTGAAAATGTGTGATGTGTGGATAAGAATTTTACAATTTATGCGATGTATGCTATAATGTAACGAATTGTATGAAGGAGCGTGTGAATTAATGGAATTTATATTTGGCGTAATGATGATAGCCGCAATGATTATCCTAAAAAAGCGCTTACCAATTATTAGAGGAAGAAGTGCAGAAAGGAAGGTTGCTAGAACACTGCAAAAGCTTGCGCCGCAAGAATATTTTGCTATAAATGACTTTATGGCAAAAACTGAAACAGGAACGACCCAAATCGATCATATTGTAGTGTCAAAGTATGGGATATTTGTTCTTGAGACAAAAAATTATCGTGGATGGATTACGGGGAGTGAATGGTCTCGTGAATGGATAAAAAATGTCTATGGTAATAAGTATCGGTTTCAAAATCCTTTACATCAAAACTTCGGACATATCAAAGCGCTTGAACAGATTCTGAAAATAGAAGATGATAAATTTGTCTCCATTGTTGTGTTTACCAATCGAGCAAATTTGAAGGTAGAAACGAGCCAGCATCTAATTTATAGGGATGAACTGTTGAAAACAATACAGGAGTACCAGATGCCTGTGTTGTGCGATGAAGAAGTAAAGGAAGCCTTACTGAAGTTGAACGAGGCCAATATTACAGATAAAGAAACAAGAAAACATCATGTGGAAAGCATTAAAGAAAGAAAATATGATACGCAAGAGAAGATCAGGAGCGGAATATGCCCTAAATGCGGGGGAACGTTAGTTTTGCGCCATGGAAAATATGGAAATTTCTATGGATGTAGTAACTACCCAACTTGCAGATTTACAAAACAAGTATAAAAAGAGTGTTTCTGCAATCACTGTGGAGAACGGATTCCCCACGGTAGAGCTGAAGGTTTCTTCGACTGCCCACGTAGCGGCAGCGTGAGTAGGAGGAAGTCAATTCCCTGCTTCGGTGGGAGTTAGGATGTAACTCTTACATACCGGGAAGGAAGTTTTGAAACCTTCGGTTTCAAACGGCTCTTTTGCCCACTTTTCCAGCTGCTGGGAAAAGTGGGCCGTCGGAGACACGTTCCTTATGCAAAAGAGTCTACTGAAAGAAAGTTACCCGCCGGAGGCAAAAAAGAAAAACTGTTGACAAAAAGTATGCCTCCGGCGGGAAAAAAAACTGCCATTGAAAGAACGCACCTTACCGGTGGTAAAAAAGGCACGTCCGCAAGATCGATCAGGGTGCGGCATCAGCCGCCCCGAAGGCTCGGGACGGCTGATGCTTGAGCGCTTAATAGGCCAGCTTCTCCGTCAGATAGGCCTTCAGCTGGCTGATGGGAACACGCACCTGCTCCATGCTGTCCCGCTCCCGGACGGTGACGCACTGGTCACCGGGATTCTCCCCGTCGCCCACGGTGTCGAAGTCCACGGTGATGCAGAAGGGCGTGCCGATCTCATCCTCCCGGCGATAGCGCTTGCCGATGGAGCCGGTCTCGTCGAAGTCCAGCATGAAGTCCTTGCACAGCTCGTTGTAGATCTCCGTGGCCGGCTCGCTGAGCTTCTTACTCAGAGGCAGGATGGCCGCCTTATAGGGGGCCAGCGCCGGGTGCAGCCGCAGTACCACACGCACGTCGTCCTTGCCGTTTTTATCCTGTCCCACGACCTCCTCGTCGTAGGCGTCGCACAGCACTGCCAGCACGCTGCGCTCCACGCCCAGAGACGGCTCCACCACATAGGGGATGTAGCGCTGGTTGGTTTCCGGGTCGAAGTAGGTCAGATCCTTGCCGGAGACGTTCTGGTGCTGAGTCAGGTCATAGTCGGTGCGGTCCGCCACGCCCCACAGCTCGCCCCAGCCGAAGGGGAAGAGGAACTCGAAATCCGTGGTGGCCTTGGAGTAGAAGCACAGCTCCTCCGGGTCATGATCCCGCAGCCGCAGGTTCTCGTCCTTCAGGCCGATGCCCAGCAGCCAGTTGTGGCAGAAGGTACGCCAGTACTGGAACCACTCCAGATCAGTGCCGGGCTTGCAGAAGAACTCCAGCTCCATCTGCTCGAACTCCCGGACACGGAAGATGAAGTTGCCGGGGGTGATCTCGTTGCGGAAGGACTTGCCGATCTGGCACACGCCGAAGGGCAGCTTGCGCCGGGTGGTGCGCTGGGTGTTGACGAAGTTGGTGAAGATGCCCTGCGCCGTCTCAGGCCGCAGATACACCGTGTTCTTGGCGTCCTCGGTGACGCCTTGGAAGGTCTTGAACATCAGGTTGAACTGCCGGATGTCGGTGAAATTGTGCTTGCCGCAGGAGGGGCAGGGGATGTTGTGCTCCTCGATGAAGTCCTTCATCTCCTGCTGGGTGAAGGCGTCGATGGGCTTGGGCAGCTCCACGCTGTTCTCACCGCACCAATCCTCAATGAGCTTGTCCGCCCGGAACCGCTCCTTGCACTCCCGGCAGTCCATCAGAGGATCGGAGAAGCCGGACAGATGGCCGCTGGCCACCCAGGTCTGGGGGTTCATGAGGATGGCGGCGTCCTGCCCCACGTTGTAGGGGTTCTCCTGAACGAACTTCTTCCACCACGCCTTTTTGATGTTGTTCTTCAGCTCCACGCCCAGAGGACCATAGTCCCAGGTGTTGGCCAGGCCCCCGTAAATTTCGGAGCCGGCAAAGACGAAGCCCCGATTTTTGCACAGGGCCACGATCTTGTCCATGGTTTTTTCCGTGTTTTTCATGACGATTCTCCTTTGTATGATGGATTTCCAGCTCAGTTAAAATAAAAAACGCCCTGAACTGCCGACGCAGCTCAGGGCGAACTGAAAAGTCCGTGGTTCCACCTGAATTTGGATCGCTCCACACTCTTGTGCCGCTAACGGGGCTTCCGGCGGGCATTTCCTCCCGCAGCTCCGGGCCGCCACGCCCATCATCGCCTGTAACACTTCAAGGGTATCATGTTTTCCCCCGTCCGTCAAGGGAAAATTTTTTGGGCTTGGGGGGCCTCCGGCGGCCCACTTTTCCCAGCAGCTTTTTCTTTTTATGCCTCCGGCGGCATACTTTTTGTCAACAGCGACAAAAAGTATGCAAAAAACGCCGCCAAAAACCAATGGTTTTTGGATTTCCTTTTGTGTGCAAGAGCTGCATCCTAACTCCCGCCGAAACAGGGAATTGACGTACTTCTACTCACGCTGCCGCTGCATTGGGAGTTTGAAGGGGATTGCTGTTCTACCGTGGCAATCCGTACTCCCCAGCGATAGACGCAACATTTCCTTCACCAGAGCGGGAGCGGCAGCGGGTCTGTTGCTGAGTCAATTCTCTTGACGGCCCATAACGAACGCAACTCTTGAAGGTAAAGGAAGTTTTGAAACCATCGGTTTCAAACGGCTCTTTTGCCTACTTTTCCAGCTGCTGGGAAAAGTAGGCCGCCGGAGGCAGAAAAAGCTGTTGGCAAAAAGTATGCCGCTGGAGGCAAAAGAAAATGACCTATAAAACAAGTGCCTGCTGCCATAAGCAGCAGGCACTTGTTTCAGTAATTATTCCTCCTCCAGCGCCGTGATCTGGATATGCAGCTCATCCAGCTGCTTTTGTCCGTCCCCGCAAAATGACGGAGCATTTTACGGGGGCCCCTCGCATAGATCAAATTTCCTCGGCGGAAGTGAATTCCGCCTGCGGCAAGGTTTTGCTCCGCAAAACGCTTGGTGTGGAGCAAAAGCAGCAGAGGAAGGGAGACGATAGGGGTTTATTCCTCCTCCAGCGCCGTGATCTGGATATGCAGCTCATCCAGCTGCTTTTGTCCGTCCCCGCAAAATGACGGAGCATTTTACGGGGGCCCCTCGCATAGATCAAATTTCCTCGGCGGAAGTGAATTCCGCCTGCGGCAAGGTTTTGCTCCGCAAAACGCTTGGTGTGGAGCAAAAGCAGCAGAGGAAGGGAGACGATAGGGGTTTATTCCTCCTCCAGCGCCGTGATCTGGATATGCAGCTCATCCAGCTGCTTTTGCTCCACGGTGGAGGGAGCGCCCATCATGACGTCCTGAGCGTTCTTGTTCATGGGGAAGGGGATGATCTCCCGGATGGAGCTCTCGCCCGCCAGCAGCATCACCATGCGATCCACGCCCGGAGCGATACCGGCATGGGGAGGTGCGCCGTAGCAGAAGGCGTTGTACATGGCGGGGA
>OBLF01001181.1_pt1 | contig 22767 bp, 13 predicted proteins | sample 1519231 | NCBI WGS metagenome assembly OBLF01 (sample SAMEA2602895, study PRJEB22501) | metagenome | reverse complement strand
TCCTGTTCGTATTGTCGGTGAAGTGTCAAGGCGGGTACGCCTTCGGGCGCAGGTTTAACGTTTATGGACGGTTGCTCTGACACTGATTGCTGTGGTTCATACTCCGATGATGGTGGTTGCAATGGAGTGGTCTCTCCATTGGAAACGGTATTTTCTTTTGCCTGTGCCTTGGTAATGGTAAAATAGTCCGGTTCTATGACTTGCCCGAGATTAATTCCTTTTTCAGTTTCTAATTCCTCCTTGGGTGTTTCGATTTCAGAAATACCGTTCACAATCTCCTTAACAGTGTCTTCTGTCTTTATTACCGCTTCTTCTTTGGTATATTGTCCTCTGACGATTTCTTCCAGCTCCGCAATTTCATGCAGTTTCTTAGGAGAGAAATAAAGGTCACGTTCAATCCCCAATCCTCTTACTTTCACGCCTTCCATCTCATCAAGCGACATATTGCCCAGTTCCCAGCCGTAGCCCATCGTAACAGCACCGAAGCCGATGCGGGTCTCGGGGTCATACTCCAAGAGGTAAGCCGTGTAAGCTCCCATCGGGAAGAAATAGCGTGCGTAGGCGACTTTATCGCCTATCAGTCCTTTCTCTGTGCTGTACAGTTTGGGCAGTTGCTTTCTGATGCTGTCGGGCATGAGATTATAGGCGTTATCCGCCTCCTTGTCCGTTTTTGGCTCCTCTTCCGGCAAATCTACCGTTACCCCTAACTTTCTCAACTGTTTCATGGCTTCTTTCTGCCGTTCCTCCTCCGTCATCGGTATGCCCGTTTCATAGAGCTTTCGGTCAAAGCGTTGCTCAATTTCCAAGGAGAGTTGTGTCCTGATACTCTCCGCCAGATCTTCAATGCTACCATCAAAGTGATACTCCCATGCAGGTTTGCCGTATGGGTCCCTGCCCATCGTGCGCTCTGTGGCGATGGTTCGGTGGGCTATGTCCTTCCATTCACCGTCAAAGAGCGAATTGTGCTTGAATACGACAGAAGAGCCTTCGGCTATGGGAGCCGATACGGACGCAACAAATTGCTGTTCGATGCCCTCGCTGATAGTCTTGCCCGACTGCTTTTGCAGGACAATGAGGTCGCTGCCCACTTCCGTTCCTGCATTCTCTGAGAACATGCCCGACGGCAGGCGGAGAGCGGAGATAAGCTGGCTGTTCTGCATCAGATAGCGGCGTATGGCTTCGTTCTTGGGACTGTCTAACACGCCCTGCGAGGTGATGAAAGCCAACAGTCCGCCCTCCTTGATACAGTCCAATCCCTTTACAAAAAAGTAATTATGGATGGCTCGTGTGGATTCACGCTTGAGAATGTCTTTTCCCTTGCTGTACTCCCGGTCATAGACCATGAAATCACCAAAGGGAATGTTACTTGTTATAAGGTCGTACTTGTCCTTGTCCTCCAACTCTCCGATGGCTTCAAAGGGGGCTTGGCGGACTATGATGTTGCCTTGTCCATAAGGATGAATGGCTTGTGAGATACGGGCAGTGAGCAGGTCTTTCTCCATTGCATCGACCGTACCGGCTTTTGTCGCAAAGATTTCAGTAAAAGCTCCCATACCTGCCGACGGGTCCAAGCATCGACGGATGGGTACATCTACCGAAGAGAATGTGTCTGCAATGGCAGCAACGATTCGGGTATCGGTATAGAAGGACGTGAGCACGCTTGCCTTGATGCTCTCCCAATAACGTTTGGCGGTATTGGCATCGACGGCATCACGGTAAATCATCTGTTTGAGCCTTTGGGTAGGCTCGAAGAGGTGTTGCTCCGACTTGCTCCAATAGCGAATGTCTTCGGGACTGTCACATCGGTTCAATACGCATTTCAGACCACCGAAACCTTGATAACCTCTGAGAAGGACTTTCTCGGCTTCGGTGGCTTCACGTCGTTCTTTTTCTAATCGGAGGATTACACGGATGGCTTCCGTATTGCCCTCCAAGACTGCTTTCTTATTGTATGCCATAGTTTTTCTGTTTTAAGATGGAGAGAGCAAATTAGTCAGGAGGTCATTTCTGATGTATAGTTCTTTTTCCTACCTCCCAACTAATTTATTTTATCTCTGAGTCTGTGGTAACTATCTCCCTCGTGCTTTTCCTTTCTTTCCCTCAAACTCAAAGGCGGTGGTGTGGTCTTCGCCCAGAACAAGACGTGCGTTGAACTTTTTGCCAGCCTTACTCGTCAAGCCTTTGAGGATGGGTGTTCGCCCGGTGGTTATCAAATCACGGATATTGTCTTCGGAAAGGAATGTGCCGCAGATTTCACGGAAGATATGGAAGTCGCAGCCCTCATGCCTGCATTTGGCAATCTTGGCATAGATGCCCACACTCTCATTACCGCATTTGGGGCAGCGGTAGGTGGGATAGGCTTTCTGCACCTGTGGAGCAAGGGCAAGGAGTTCCTCGCAAATAGTTTCCACGTAAGAATTGATGCCTTGCGCGAACTTCTCGGGCGGCATCTGTCCTGCTTCGATGGCGGCAAGGGTCAGTTCCCACGAGCCTGTCATCTCTGCATTGGCAATTCGTTTGTCCTTGACAATCTCATAGACTGCCAAGCCTTTCTCTGTCGGGACTACCGTTTTCTTTTCTCTTCGGATATAGTCGCGCAGGATAAGCGTTTCGATGATGTTGGCACGGGTGGCAGGTGTACCGATACCGCATTCTGCCATCGCTCTTTTACTTTCTGCATCTGAAACTTCTTTACCAGCATTCTCCATAGCGGAAAGCAACGTTGCTTCTGTATAAAGCGGTTTGGGCTTGGTCTTGTGCTCGGTAATTTCTGAGGAAAGCAGTGGTAACACCTCGTTTTCTATTAGATTGGGCAATACGGATAAAGTTTGTTCTTCTTCCTCCTTGCCTTTTTCATCGTTCGTGCCGATACCTTGTTGTACGGCTTTCCAACCCAAAGAAATGCTTCGGCATGCCTTCCAAGTAAAGGTATTGGTACCGTCAGTAAACCGCACCTGCATACGTTCTTCCTCTGAATCGGGGGAAAAGGCTTCTATGAAGCGATTAACTACCATTTGATAGATAGTTGTTTCATCTGCCGACAATCCTAAAGGCGTTTCACCTGTGGGGATGATGGCGTGGTGGTCGGTTACCTTGGTATTGTCCACAGAATGGCGGTTAAGAGATGATTTAATTGCCGTCCCTGTCTTACGCAGCAGAGCGGGTACTTCCTCGAAGATGTCCTCGCTGATGTATCGGCTGCCTGTGCGGGGGTAGGTCGTGATTTTCTTCTCATAGAGGCTTTGGGCTATTGAGAGGGTCTTGTCCGCTGAAAAGCCGTGGCGTCTGTTGGCTTCCTTCTGCAAGGCAGTAAGGTCGTACAAAAGTGGTGGCGAAATATGCGTTACCTGTTTTGCGACCGACTCTACTTTAAGCCGGCTCTGACTGCGGAGCGCAGCGAGAGCTGTCTGTGCCGATGCTTCACTCTCATAGTCGGTACTGCCAATGGTTTTCAGCGACACGCTCTCTTTTTCCATGAGAGCGGAGAGTTTCCAATAAGGAACGGAAGAAAAATCACGATTTTCTATGTACCGACGGCAGACCATAGCGAGTGTCGGGGTCTGTACCCGTCCAAAAGAGTAACCGCCTTTGCGAGCAATGGACAGGGCACGGCTGGCATTGATGCCAACGAGCCAGTCAGCTTCGCTTCTTGCCTTTGCGGAGTGATAGAGATTGTCATATGCACTTCCCGCTTTGAGATGGGCAAGTCCTTCACGGATGGCTTTGTCCGTAAGTGAGGAAATCCAAAGTCTGTCAAAAGGCTTATGGCAGTTCAAATGGTGGTAGATATAGCGGAAAATAAGTTCACCCTCACGCCCTGCATCGGTGGCTACGATGATGCGGTCGGCTCTGTCGAAACAACCTCGAATAGCTTTGAGCTGTTTGAGTGCTGCGGGGTCTGATGTGTACTCCTTATCCTTGCGTACTTGACGAACGATAAGTTGGAAGGGATTGGGACGGATGGGCAGGTCTTCGGCTTTATAGGCTGCAAAACCGTAGGCTTCGGGCATGGCAAGGGTAATGAGGTGTCCCATTGCCCAAGTAACCACATAGCCACTACCTTCTAAATATCCGTCCTGTCTGTTGTTTGCTCCAACGATGTGGGCAATGTCTCTTGCCACCGATGGCTTTTCGGCAATAATACAAGTAATCATAGTCGGGTTTGGTTTTAAGGGTTACATCTTACGTCCGCGGCGTTGCTGTTTCTTCTCGTCCTGCTTCTGCTTTTGGACGGCAGTGGGCTGTATCTGCCCGGACTTTAACGGCTCATGCACGTTCTTGGTGGCTTCGTTGGTCTTGCCTTGATTGTTCACGGCAACCTGTGTCTTGTGTTCCTCGGCTACGGCTACCACCTTTTCCTTGCCGGTCTCCTGCTTCTTATCGGGATTCCACTTGTAGAAGCGCGGGCGGTTCTGTTCCTTGTCCATCTTGACATAGGCATTGAAGGGTTGCCCCTCCTTGTCCACCATGTTCTTCAGATAAAGCGTGCGACCGCTGTCCAAGGCTTCACGCTGCTTGTCGGAGAGTTCCAAACCACAGAGCTTGCGTGGTGCGCCTTGCTGCTGAGAGTGCTGCTGTCGTTCCTTCAAGCCTTGCTTGTTCTCGAAGATAAACTCGATGCCTTTCTTCTCGGCATTGACTTGCAGGGTGGCATCAAAGGACTTACCACTCTTGGCGGTCATTCCTTCCACTTTCACCGCTTTGCCTTCTACAAGGTCTTTGTACTGTGCATCGGAAAGTGTAACTCCCTTGATTTCCTTGGGGATAGCCACACGGTCGGCACGAAGGGCGATGAGTTCGTTGGTCTGCGGGTCAATGGAAACGTAGGCGGCAAATGGCTCACCATTTTTAGGCGTAATCTCGATGGTCTTGCCAAGATTGCCCGTTGCAAGGAGTTGCTCTTTCTCTTCGGGAGAGAACTTGTAACCCATATAGGGAAAGTCGAGCTGTGGTTCTTTGCGAAGTGGATGAACAGCCAAGCCGATGTTGCCCTCGCCATCGGTACGAAATGCCAAACGGGCATCGGTGTAGATAGTAGTGTTGCCTATCGGTACAGCAATCGTAATGAGATTGCTCTTTTGCCAGTTGAGCATTTTGGCCAACTCTCCGCTCTGCTCCAATCGCTCACGGGTAAGACCGAGGTTGTCGAGCTGCTTCCAATCAATCTTCGACTCGTCAATGGCGGTGGCGTTCTTCTGCTTGGGCAGGAAGTCGTCAAAGCGCACCTGACAGTCTGCCAACTGCTGCTTATTCTCAGGCTTCTCACGGTTCTGCAGCATGGTATGGAGGGATGCCACACCTTGTTCCACGTTGTTAGCCACTACCTTGTAGAGTCCAAAACGGGACGGCTCATTAAACTGCTTGAGGAAATTGGTCATGAAGTTCTTCAGCAAGCCGTCTTTGTTGTTGAACTTCAAGAAGGCAGCTTGATGCACATCTTTGGCTTCCGTTGTTTGGAGTTTGCCCTTGTCATCAATACCAGAGACTACTGAGAGCTTTCCTGCATCATTCTCGTTCTTCACTTCCGTGCGGTCTTCCAATACCAGTACATAATTGTCATTGCTGTTTGATTCCATTTTTCTAAATTTTAATATGGTGAATACTGTAATCAAGCAGCTAAATTATAGGTATATGAAGAGATTGAAAAACTTTTGGGAAAAGCGGGAAATACAGGGAAAAAACAAGAAGCCATCATCCGAATCTGTATGGAAAGCGGATAATGGCATGTTATAAATAAATATGAACGTTTCCGGTAGAGGAACTTATTTATTTATTTCCTCCTTTTTCGAATATTCTTTTTCTATCAATAAATTGATGAGAAATTTCTGCAAGTCTTGGTCAGTGGGTACATTGAGTTTCTTGCGAATATGGTTACGCGTCACGTCAACATTGTTTTCGGTTTTGTCAAGTAGCAGGCCGATTTCGCTCCGCTTCTTTCCTGCGAGAATGAGGCGGCACACATCCGTTTCTGATTTAGTCAGACAGGGAAAGTGGAGGGCCGGATCGCAGTCGTCCATCAAGTGTTTTTTCAGATGCAGGCGCACGGCGTTGATAAGGTTGCGTTGTGATTTCGGTTTGAGCATGGAAAACAGGCGATCCGTGTCCTCGGGTGACGGGTGGTCGTTGCCGCTCATGCGCAGATAGACCTCTATCTCCTGCCTGTTCAGCCTGACGGCGTGCATCAGTGCTGTCTCACGGTGATGCAAATCGGTATTTTCCTTCGTTACACTCATCACATTATATCGTAGCAGTTCGCCCAGCGTGCAGAGGAAAAACTGCACGAAGAGGAAGAAACCGAACAGGCGCCAAAGCGAAGGCTCTTGAAGATAGGCTGCCACACAACCGTAGCTAACCACACTGATAGCAGAGACGATAAAGGGGGTGAGCCGGACAAAGCTCAACACAAGGAAGAAGATCGCCAGCAGGGATGTTATCTGATTGATAAGGATGAGCTGCAGAAAATGGTCGGGGCGCACCGTAGCGAAATAAAAGAAGCGCACGGCGATGGTACACTGTGCCACGAGCGCCACGAGTGAAAAAGCCTTGGAAAGCGTCAGCCGCCGCGTGAGGTAGAGCGACAGCGAAAGGAGGCACATCGCCAGATGGATGCCGCTCATCGTCTGGGGCAACGCTTCCTGCGAACCTCCAAGCCCCATGAACTGCAAGGAGATGACGGTAACAACGAGTACAGAGTGGAGCAAATACACGATGACGCGGTGCCGTTCAATGGTGTTTGTAGTGCGCGACCGTAGGAATGCCGATACCTTTTCTGTGAGAAAATGAATGATCATTGTTGCCGTTTTTACTTTTTATAACGACTGCAAAGATACGTTTTTATTTTCTCTTTACCAATCTTTTTATTAAGTGTTTTTAAGGGGTGATTAAGGTTTTTAGGGGTATAATGAAAACTTTTAAATGGTCTTTCTGCTAAGAAACTCTGATTTATAACATTCTGTTTGTTATTTTTGTATAGTCTTTTGCTGTTCTCGCAAAAATATTCCTTGCAGAACAGCCAAGAAATGAACTGTCCAGCATGTGAAATTCAGCAGAAAGGAATGCGAAATGAGAAAATGAGAACGTAAACATAGAAATATATTTAATTCATAATTAGCAAAAAGAGTTATTCATAAAGAGAATGAGATTATGGCAAATGAAAAACAACAGGCATCATTCAGAGAATCAGGCTCTGCACCTACCTCTTCGTCCTGATACTGGTGGCACGGCAGGGATAGAAAACAGCCAAACAGAGCAGTCGTTGCTACTACCTGCGGGATATACTTTAGGGGGAGGAAGGACAAGAAACCTGTTATGTCTATGAAGCTGTAAAACTGAATATATATCGGAAATGAAACATTTTATCACATTACTGTTTGTCATTACACTCTACGCAGGAGAAATGTATGCCGCCACTCCGGCAGACTCCATCCGCAAAGAGATGAAGCACCTAAAGGGAGAAAAACTTTTGCAGGCCTACCATAATCTTTGCCGGTTGGCAGCTGCCGAAGATAATATGGGCTATGAATTACGCTGCATCCGTGAATATCTTGCCGAATCCTTACGCCAAAAAGATAAGGAGGCGGAAGCCCAGGCGCGCGTCACCCAGTTGTATTGCTATTACAACTACGAGATGACCGACAGCATTAGCTACTATTTGCCCGAAGTCCTCAGTGCTATGAAAAAGAACGGGACATGGGATTATTACTACAATGCGTGGAACGTGCTGATTGAGAGTTATCTCTACGAAGACAAGGTGCAGACCGCATTGTTTGAAGCGCAAAAGATGTATGCCGACGCGCGAAAAAGAAAGAGCAACTATGGATTAGGCACTTCCACCTACGGCATGGCATGCATCTATCAGACAATGGGACGCTTCCGCGAAGCCGAGAAGACCATCGAGGAGAGCATCGCCGCCCTTTCCAAGGTCGATGAAATCTCACAATTGCTCTCTGCCTACAACGTCTTGGGCGAAACGCTCGACGGACTACGGAAATATGAAAAACTAAGGGCGAAATGCACGGAATGGAAAGCGGTCATCGACAAATACAAGAACGAAGCCCTGCGAAAAGGCTACACACCCTCGCTCAACGGACGCTATCTCTACTGCACGCTGGCAACAGCCGTCGCTGAATTGGAAACAGGCCATTACGACCGCGCCAAGGGATTGCTGCAGCTCGCCGATAAATATGCCGAGGGGCGCAAAGCCGTCGCCCGCTTCAAGCTCCTTCAAGTGAAAGCCCGCTACTATGCAGCCATCAAGCAGTACGATCGGGCCATTGCCTGCAACAACGAGAACATGGGCATCATGACTGCCGCCGGCGACTCCGTTAGCCTGCTCACCGTGCAGATGCAGCAAGCCGACCTCTACACGAAGGCCGGACGATACAAGGAAGCCGCAGAATTGTACAGCCTTGTCATCCCACACAAGGACAAACTGCGCAACACCGAGCTTGCCAAGCAGCTCGACGAATTGCGCACCATCTTCGAGGTTGACAAGCTCACACTCCGGAACGAGGTCATCACAACACGGCTCTATCTCTCACTCATCATCGTGGCATTGCTGCTTGCCACCGTCGTACTTTACATCATCTACACCCGCCGCTTGCGCCGCAAAAACAGGGCTTTGTACGACTCCATTCTATTATACCGCAAGGCGGAAAGCAACATGGAAACTGCGGCAAGGCTCGTTCCCGAAGAAGAACTCGACCGTGAAGGAAAAATCTACCGCCGGTTGTGCGAGCTGATGCAGAATGAGAAAATCTATAAAGACACGGAGTTGAACCGCGATATTCTCTCAAAGCGGATTGGAACAAATGCCGTCTATATCACCAATGCTGTGCGCAAATATGCCGACGGAGCCACGGTCAACGAATTTATCAACGGCTACCGGCTGCGGCACGCGGCATCGCTGCTCACCAACAATCCCGACTTGAACATCAACGAAGTGGAATATAGGTCAGGATTCAATTCCCGAGCCACATTTAACCGTTGTTTCCGGGCTTTCTTCGGGATGTCGCCTTCAGAATACAAAGCTGTTTCCAAAGAAAAAAAGAAAACGCAAAAGGGGGACAGTAGATCTTTCGTGGGGGTAGACTCATTCTGCTTATAAAAAATCTTCTAAAGTTTAGAGTGGCCAGGATGCTGACAATGAGGACAGGATTACCGACTGTTTACTGCAAAAGTTTATTTCTCATTTGCTGTCACTTTTAACATTCTTCACTAACAAATTGTTTATCAGTATGTTATGTTTGTTTGCAGAGTGACGGCTGTGACAGGAAAATAATTTCACCGCAGACCAATCACAGGCGCATCTGCCGTGGATGAATATCAGACTATGTTCTATCCTAAAGTATATTCTTCTGCGGCAGACTCTTTATCAGGAAATGTTTATTCAGAAAACTTACATTCAAACTACTTCTATCCGGTTATAATGCTTAACGTGATCCGTACTAAGCCTTGACACCATGGGTGTACGCCCTCAACACCATTCGTGTTTACCCTCGGCACACTGACAGTAAAGAATCAGTGGAGGTAAATGATAATCCCCATTAATTATCTATTGGTCCGCAAAAGGATTCAGCCGATGAGAAGGATTAGGTGTTTTGGACATTTGTAATTCGTCAGTTCTTTGCGAATTACAAATATGATACAAGTTTTTTCAAATATGAAACATCCTGCTGGTCTTCGTGGAATAATTTTGCAACAGAATCAACGAGCAGCAAAGATGAAAAAGAACTGTTGGGTATATATCTTAAGGAATGAAACCGGAGAAATAACCATCGGCTTTTCAGTCGAGATGGATGAAAAGTTCACCGAAATCTCCATGCGAAAGGAAAAACTGTATTATCTCCGTCCGTTTGAAGAACCGTTCGACGGCTTGGCACACAAGCATCTTTTGGATTCCCTTTCCCAAGATACGATCAACCTTCTCGTACGACGTAATCGGGAACGGACAGAAATATACAAGGAAGTCTTCCGGAAAACGCAGTTACTACACCTTCCCCAAAATAACCAAAAGAATATCTAATTTTTAATTCCAATTTATATGAAGACAACAAACATCATTCAGAGGCTCGGCCTCTTCTTCTTCGTCCTCGTGCTGGCGGCGCCGGCATGGGCAACAAATTTTGGCTGTGCTCGCTATGAGATTTTCCGCTCACGCAACTTAGGCAAAAAGCAGAAAGTAACGACACTCAACAGTCAGTTTGTGAAAATTACGTTCAGTAATTGCCACACCACCAGCGGAACGGGCAGCGGTGCCATCTACGAGTTGGCAAAGGGTTCCAGCATCACCGTAAAGGCTATCGACGGCTATAGAATCCGCTGGATTATCCTGCGTGATACAGAGGGTGGAAAGCGGTATAGCCACAAAGATGGCATCAAGCGCATCAACCGGGTGACATCGGGCTATAACTATTACTTCGAGAAGAATGCCATCTCGAATGCTAAAATAAAAGGAGGTAACCAGCAGGAACTCAATGACGATGACAACAACATCGTTGTCCAGCAGTATGATGCCAGTGCACAAAGCGTCGAGATCAGAACCCACAACAATGCCAATTGGGGCCAGTTCAAGGTGCGCGATATCATTGTGGGGGTCGTCAATGAACTCCATGTGAAGTATCAACAGGAGGAGTATACCACGTACACCGTGGGTTATGGGATTGGACCCGGATGCGACCGCCCCAACGGGTACACAGGCCTGGCCAAGTACAAGGTGGACAACGAGTATGTTGCGACGGTCAACAATGGCGGGATAGTAAAAGTCAAGCACCCGGGAACGGTAGTTCTCACCGCCACTTTCCCCCCAGATGAATGGTTTTCCGGAGGGGAGTGCAGCACGAAGGTTCACGTGCTTCGCGACAAGGTAACCTTCACCGCCGAAGACCTACCCGACATGCTTTCCAGTTCCTACGACTTCCGCAGCCTACTCCAGACAAGCACGCTAAGCGACAAAGAATTCCGATGGGACAATCCGCAGTTCAGCATTACCAGTAGCAATTCCAGTGTTCTCAGCTACGATAACGGCATGCTTAAGCCCGGCGGTACGACAGGCGAGGCGACCATCACCGTCAGGCAGGAACAGAACGATTTCTACGAGCCCGCTTCTTTCTCGCACACCTTCATTGTGGTGCGCCGTGAGGATTACAGTAACGGCGCGATGCTCATCAAGGACGCCAACGAATGGAAGCTGTTCTGCAAACTCGTCAACGACAAGGGCATGACCGGCCTCAACGCCCGGCTTGAAGCCGACGTCGACCTCGGAGGGGACATCGCGATGGTGGGGACTACCTCCCATCCTTATGCCGGTACGTTCGACGGACAGAACCATACGCTGAAGTTCAATTGGAATGGCGGCTCAGACTCTGACATAGCCCCCTTCAAGAAAGTGGGCAACGCCACTATCAAGAACCTGCGTACCGAAGGAACAATCAAGTCAAGCAGTTACTATTTGTCAGGATTGGTTGGTGACGCTTATTATGGCACCGTCAACATTTCCAACTGCGCTAGCAATGTGAACATCACGAGCAGTCATACCGGCGGCATATGCGATGCGGCGGGCATGATTTCTTATATAGACAGCCGTGCCAATGTCGCCATCACCGACTGCCTCGTCGAAGGCAACATCACTGCCATGACGGACGAAGGCAAGAAAAGAATGAGTGGATTCGTATTTTACCAGTACGGCACCTGCACCCTGACTAACTGTCTCTACATCGGCGAGAACAACGCGGACAACACCAACGGCGACAGCAACACCTTCGCCAATAACGCCACCGTCACGAACTGCTACTACCTCAACACCTGCGGCACAACGCAGGGCGACCGGGTAACCGAGGAGCAGCTCAAGAGCGGCTACGTGGCTTATAATTTGCAGAACGGCAGAAACAACATGGTGTGGGGACAGGATCTCAATAAGGACACCGAGCCCCTGCTCACCGCCGACGGCGCGAAGCGGGTCCGCAAGGTGGAGTTCGCCTATAAGAATAAGGTGGCCGTCACACGCTATGCCAACCAAGGTGGCAACGTGAAGCTGCCCACGGCAAAGGAACTCCTCGGCGCCGACTATGACGCACAGAAAAGTTATAAGCTCGCCTTTGAAAACGGATTCTCGGAGACAACCGCCATTAACGGCGACATCACGGTCAATGTAACCGTGAGCGTTGTCACCGGTATCGACGGCGTGACGGACGACAATGCCGATATGAATGCCCCTGTTTACGACCTGCAAGGCCGCCGCGTGGCCGATCGCCTCGATGCCGCACGCCACCGGCTGCCCGCAGGCGTCTACATCGTCGGCGGCCGCAAGGTTGTTGTGAAATAATGTCTCTCTTCTTATCGGGGGGCGCTCGCCCACAGGCGGTGTGCTCCCCCGATACCCCGCAACCCTATATATATAATTAAGGTGAAAACGACAAACGCCGACAGCCTTGCCGAGGTTCGGCAAACGTCAAGACGTAACGGATGTTAAATCCCGAAGTTCGGCAAACGTCAAGGCAAACGAGGGCAGACTTTCCGAAGCTCGGCAAACGTCAAGGCAAACGAGGGGACAAAAAACAAGAAATCATTTTTAGGGATGTTCTAAAAATTAATTAGCTGAATATCAGCTAATAATTTTACTATATCCCCTCAATTTCGTACCTTTATAGTTGTAAGACTACAAAAGCTATGCAAAAGAAGACTATATACAAGGAGCCGATGAATCCCAACCTCTTCGAGGAAGAACTAACAGTCCAGGCCCTGTCATCTATGGGGAATCCCCTGGAGCAACTGTCTGCCTTGGTAGACTTTGAGATGTTCCGTTCGGAACTCGAGGAGGTTCTCATCAAGAAGGACTGCAAATCAACAGCGGGGCGACCACAATACGACTCCGTTCTTATGTTCAAAGTCATCTTCCTCCAGCGTTACTATGGTCTGGGTGACGAGCAAATCCAGTATCAGATTATTGACCGCACCAGCTTCCGTCAGTTCCTGGGCATCCATACCGTTGACGATATTCCCGATGAGAAGACCGTCTGGAACGTGAGGAACAAACTGAGCCAATCAGGAACTTTCGATGTCCTGTTCAGCAAGTTCCGTACGTTTCTGGATGCCAAAGGCCTATCCTTCAACGAAGGCAAGATTATAGATGCGACCTTTGTCGAAGCTGCCAAACAACGTAACAGCCGTGAGGAGAACAAACAGATTAAGGAAGGAAACGGAAAGGAACTGTGGAAAGATGCCCCACACAAAAAATGCCACAAGGACACCGATGCCCGCTGGACGAAGAAACGAGGCGAGCCCCACTACGGATACAAGAATCACACAAAGTGCGATGCCAAGACAAAGCTGATAGAGACTTATCACACCACGGACGCAAGTGTGCATGATTCCAAGGTTGTTACACCTCTGCTGGAAGATAAGGACAAGGGCCAGAATTTATATCTTGACGCAGGATATGAAGGGCAAAAGGATGTGGTGGAGGAGCACCGTATGACACCCATCATCTGCGAGAAGGGACATCGTAACCATCCGTTGACCGAAGAACAGAAGAAGGGAAACCGGAAGAAATCCAAGACACGGTGCCGCATAGAGCATATATTCGGCTTCATCGAAGGTGCTATGCATGGCTCACTCGTCAGAAGCATCGGACTGGTGAGGGCCGCAGCCAACACGGCATTGACGTGCCTGACTTACAACGTGTTCAGATATGTACAGATCTGCAAATATCAGCCGCAGCTTATCTCTGTCAAGGGATAACTATGCCCGGCCCCAAAAACATGAACCAAATGAGTGGATAAAAAGATGAAAATGAGAATGGTCACAGACGTGACACTTGTCTGACCGCTAAAAAGATGAGTAGACAGGCAAGCCACAATATGAATGAACTAATTTTTAGAACCTCCCTTTAATCATTTAATCAAAAAAAAAGAATTTATTATGGCAAACGAAAGCAAAGTGGCTCAGGTTGGCACCATTGACTTGCACAGCCTGACCAACGACGCTCACTTCATCTATATGAAGGACGTGGAGAATGTGATAGAAGAAGACGAGGGGGCAAAAACCGTGGCGAGAATACAAACCGCCGTGAAAGCCCTCAAGGAAGCCGTGAAGGAGGAAGACGAACGCCTCATCCTCTCCAAGAAAAGCCAATACACCGAACAGATTGCCGCCAAGGACCGCGAGCGCGACTCCATTTTCCGAGGCTACCGCACCGCCGTGAAGGGAATGCTGCGCATGCCCGTGGCGGAAATGGCCGAGGCGGCCGCCGACCTGTGGCAGCACCTGAAGGACTACAACATCGACCCCGATATGCAGCTCGAACGCGAAACCTCGCGGATGATGAACCTCGTGGCCGACCTCGACTACAAGTTGGCCCCACAGGTGCAGCTGCTCGGTCTGAAACCCTACGTCGACGCCCTCAGGGCAGCCAACGACACGGTGGAAGAACTGCTCGCCACCCGCACCGACGATCGCTCGCAGCAGATAGCCGGCGCGCTGCGCAAGGCACGCTTGGCAAGCGACGAGGCCTATCTGGACACCGTGCGCCTGATCAACGCCATGGCCGTGGTGGGCACCGAGAAGAGCCTCACGCCGCTCATCAACTACCTCAACGCCAACATCAAGCGCTACAAGGAGCAGGTGATGACGCGCGGCAAGAAAAAGGACGACGACCGACCCGAGAAGTACGGCGGCGACAACACGACGACCGCCCGCACGGCCGACACGCTTACGGCAGCGGACGAGAATTCATAAAACAAAACTTTTACCAAAATAATAAGCAAAATGAAAACAAAAAATTTAATCGAGAGGCTCAGCCTCTTCTTGCTTGCCCTCGTGCTGGCCGCGCCGGCATGGGCACAGGGCAACGAAATGATTATCGCCTCGAAAGCCGACTGGGGAAAGTTTTGCCAGCGCGTGAACGACAACGGCGAGCCCTTCCTCAACGCCAAGCTGACGCAGGACGTGGACCTCGGCGGGGAGATCGTGATGCTGGGCTCTGTGAGCTACCCGTACTCCGGCACGTTCGACGGCAACGGCCATACGCTGAAGTTCAACTGGAATGCGGGCAAAGATAACCAAATCGCCCCCTTCTATTATGTGGAGAACGCCACGATCAAGAACCTGCGCACCCAAGGGAAGATCACATCGAAGGGTTACAGCTTGTCCGGAATGGTTCGTGTAGCCTTGGGCACCACCACCATCTCGGGCTGCATCAGCGACGTGGACATCACGGGGGGGAACGGTGGTTGGAATGATTCCCAAGCCGCGGGCATGGTTCAAGCTGTAGCCGACGGTGCCTCGGTTACCATCACCGACTGCCTCGTCAAAGGCAGCATCACCGACAATGCGGATGAAGACTATAGAAGGATGGCTGGCTTTGTCTTTTATAATGGTGGCACCTACACGCTGACTCGCTGCCTCTACGTCGGCAAGAACAACGCCCCCAACGACAGCTACACCTTCGGCACGGAAAAGGGCATCAGCGCCACCTTCACCGACTGCTACTACCTCAACCCCTGCGGCAAAGCGCAGGGCGATAAGATCACCGAGGCGCAGCTGAAGAACGGCTATGTAGCCCACAAGCTGCAGGGCGACCGCACCGACAACGTCTGGGGACAGACGCTCGGCACGGACCTTGAGCCGCTGCCCACCACCGACGCCACGAAACGGGTGTACGAGGTAAAGTTCACCTACGACACTTATGAAAAGACCTCGCGCTACGCCAACAACGGGCAGGGCATCCACGGCACGCTGCCCACAGCAGAGGAACTCCTCGGCGCAGGCTACAACCCTAAGCTGACTTACGCGATCAACTTCGGCAACTTCACCGCCACCACGCCCGTAACGGCCGACAAGACCGTGGACGTAGGCGTGGACGTGAGCGGCACCTTCCCCATCGCCACCAAGGACGACTGGAAGGAGTTCTGCGGCGTCGTGAACAACGGAGTGACCGCCGTCGACGCCAAGCTGACGGCCGACGTCAACCTCGGCACGGAGGTCGTGCGGGTGGGCGATAATTACAACCAGTACGGCGGTACGTTCGACGGACAGGGCCATACGCTCTCGTTCGACTGGACTTCCGGTCCTGCTCCTTTCGATTTCGTGGATGGCGCCACCATCAAGAGCCTGCGCGTCAAAGGGAAGATAACGGGGAGCGGTCAAGAAGCAGCCGGATTGGTTTATCAAGCCTATGGCGCCACCACCATTTCCAACTGCGTCAGCGACGTGGAGATCACAGGTAGCATTGATTGGGACGCATGCGAAGCGGCAGGCTTAGTTCAAACTGTAGGCTACAATGGCAAGGTTACCGTCACCGACTGCGTGGTCAAAGGCAACATCAACGCCACCACTGAGAAGGGCAGGAAAGGCATGGCCGGCTTTGTCTATACGCTGGACGACGGCGGCGCCTGCACGCTGACCAACTGCCTCTACCTCGGCAAGAACAACGGCGTCGGCGACGAATGCTTCACCTTCGCCCCCGCCGGCATCACCCTCAACAACTGCCACTACCTCAACGCCTGCGGCACAGCACAGGGCACGCAGGTAACCAAGGAGCAGCTCGAGAGCGGCTATGTGGCTCATAAGTTGCAGGGCATGCGCGAGGAAACCGTGTGGGGACAGCTGCTCGGAACGGACACCATTCCGCAACTCACCGCCGAGGCTGCAAAACAGGTGTACGAGGTGAAGTTCACTCTCAACGGCAAGGTGAAGGCCATGCGCTACGCTAACCGCGGCGGGCACGTCAGCCTGCCCACCGTGCAGGAATTCTTAGGCGAGGCCTACAATCCTGCCAACACCTACAAGCTCATCTTCGACGGCGACTTCTCGGCTTCCACCCCCGTCAATTCCGACCGCACGGTAGCTGTCGTCGTAGCCGAGAGTTACGAAATCGCCACCAAGGCCGACTGGCAGGCATTCTGCAACCGCGTGAACGACGGACAGACCGCCATCAACGCCAAGCTGATGAACGATGTCGACCTCAGCGAGGAAATCACGATGGCGGGCACGATCAGAAACTACAACGGCACCTTCGACGGACAGGGGCATACGCTCACGCTCAACTGGAATAGCCAAAGCGGTGAGGTAGCCCTCTTCAAGTTTGTGAACAACGCCACCATCAAGAACCTGCGCGTAAATGGAAAGATCAAGTCGGATGGCCGCACGCTGTCGGCACTGGTCTGCAATGCCGTGGGCAATGTTACGCTCTCGGGCTGCGTGAGCGAGGTGGACATCACGAGCAACTATCATGGCGTATGCGAATTGGCGGGCATGATCGCGTATGTAAACGACAGAGCCGAGGTTGCCATCACCGACTGTGTTGTCAAGGGGGCGTTCAACTCCATGGCGGCAGACAAGAAAGGTATGGCCGGATTCGTATATCTTCAGACCGGATACTGCACCCTTACCAACTGCCTCTATGCCGGCACTAACAACGCCACCGCCGGTAGCTACACCTTCGGCTCCAACACCATCCGCAAGAACTGCTACTACCTCAACCCCTGCGGCAAGGCACAGGGCGAGCGGATAGTCGAGAAGCAGCTCGAGAGCGGCGAAGTGGCCTATAAGCTGCAGGGCGACCGCACCGACAGCTGCCACTGGGCACAGGTGCTGGGCGAATGGCCGGGCCTCTACCGCGAGGCCGACAAGGCGAAGCCGAACTACGTGTATTATAACAAGGATAACAACGGCTGGGCGTGCGACGACTTCCGCCTCACCGACGGACAGTCGCTGCCCATCGGGCTCGACTTCACCGCCACGAAGGCTACCTACGACCGCACCCTCGCCGCCGGCAAGGCCACGCTCTGCCTGCCCTACGACCTGCCCGTGCAGGGCTTCAGGGCCTACACCCTTGCCGACAGACAGGAAAGCCGCACCGCGGTACACTTCGAGAAAGTCAGCGGCACGCTCGGAGCCTACAGGCCCTACCTGATCGTGGCTGACGGCACGCTACAGCTCGGCGGAGAGAACCTGCAGGTGAAGGCCGACCGTAGCAGCATCGTCCTATCTGCCGGCAACTACTACTTCAAGGGTGCGGTGCAAGACGTGGTGAACTGGTGGCTCACTTCCGATCACGCCTACATCCTGCAGGCCGACGGCCTGTTCCACAAGGTAACGTCCAACCCCTCCGTCACGGTGCCTGCCTACCGCGCCTACATCAGCTACAACAGCCATGAGGGTGCCAAGCCGCTCTCCATCGTCTTCGACGGCGAGACCACGGGCATCTACGGCACGACAGACGGTGCGGCAGACGGAAAGAACGGTCCGGTATATGACCTGCAAGGCCGCCGCGTGGCCGACCGCCTCGACGACAGCGTGCGCCGACAGATTCCCACCGGCGTGTATATCGTCAACGGTCGCAAGGTGATAGTGAAATAAAAAAAGAAGTCTCTCTTCATCGGGGGTGCGGCACGCCGCAGGGGCGTGATTCATCACGTTCCGAATCCCACGAAAACGGGCGGTGCGCTCCCCCCGATGATTTAAAACAAACAGTTAATTAATAAAAAATGAATAATTACATCAAACCGGAAATCAAAGTGGTCCCCATCACATTAGAAAACTCTATCCTCGCCGGCTCCCTCAGCGTGGGCATCAGTGAAGACCCCGCTACGGGACCGGCCCTGTCGAAGGGTAACAGCTTCTTTAACGGCGAGGAGGACGACGATGACTATGACGCCCCAAGCCGCCGCCCGTCATCGCTGTGGGATGATTAAATCCATTTTCTTCGGGAGGTGCGCAACAGGTGCCGCACTCCCGATGATAAAAAAATGACGTACATATACAGTCCGAAAGATATTCTCTCGAACATATATCTTTCTATTCCCAATAGTAAGGTAACTTTTCTCGGAAACCTTTGCAAGAAACAGATGCTTTGAGACATCGGTTGGCAAACGGTCTACTCCTTAGACAAGTGAGAAAGAGCCGGGTCGGCCTTGATGCGTTCCTTCTCCGATTCCACAAGTGAGATAATCTCTTGTTTGACACGTTTATAGTTGGCTTCGATAGTCTCTTTGAGATTATTGGAGCCGTCTTCGTTTGTAAAGTCTGCAATTATAGGGATTGGTTGATAGGCTTTCATCTCGGCGGAGATTTTGGCACTATCCACGACTATCTCCGCATGGAAAATCTTTTGGTCAATACGTTCGTCAAAATTGTCAGACACTGCCCCCACGAACATACCTTGCGTGAGGTTGGAAATCTTACTTGCCGGAATAAGACTGTCCATTTGAGTGGAGATTGAGGTTGATTTGTCGTTTCGATTGATGGTCATGGACTGCCGTTGCTGCAAGACCTTACCAAAGCGCTCACTCAATGTCTTGGCAGTTTCGCCCACGACTTGACCACTGAACACGTTGCCCACGGTATTTTGTATCACTTTACTTTCTTTGTCCCCATAATCGCGAGTGAGCTGTGAGAAGTCCTGAAAGCCCAAACACACTGCCACCTTGTTGCTTCGGGCGGTAGCAATAAGGTTGTCCAGCCCACGGAAATAGATAGTCGGCAACTCGTCGATGATAACTGACGACTTGAGCTGCTTCTTTTTGTTGATGAGTTTCACGATACGGCTGTTATATAGTCCGAGTGCAGCCGAATAGATGTTCTGACGGTCGGGATTATTTCCAACGACAAGCACTTTCGGCTCATTAGGGTTATTGATGTCAAGTGAGAAATCATCGCCTGTCATCACCCAATAAAGTGCAGGAGAAATCATACGTGATAGAGGTATCTTGGCACTGGCGATCTGTCCTTGTAACTGGTCTTGTGCTCCACCTTCCCAAGCGTCCATGAAAGGAGAAAGATAATTGGCAAGTTCATCGTAGGAAGTGAGTATCGGGAAAATCTGTGCGTAAGGGCGATTCAGAAATTCAATGGCGTGCGGAAAAGTGCAATACTTTCCGTTCTCATAGATTTTCAGAAACCAAATGATAGCAGCCAGCAGGATAATCGGAGACTCGACGAAGAAATCTCCCTGCTTCTGAATCCACGAGCGGTTAAGATTGAGCATAATCGTGTAGGCACTCTCATAGGCATCGGATATATCCGTCATAAAGTTTGGGTTGATGGGATTGCACCGATGGCTTCTTCTTGGATCATCAAAGTTGATGACATAGAACTGTGGCTTTACCTTGTAGGCATCCAAATGATGAAGCAGGTGATTATAACCAATCTCGGAAAGGTCGGGAAACTTGTAATCATAGATATACATGGCAAAGCCTTTCTCAATCTGCTGCTTGATATAATTGTTTACGATGGCATACGACTTACCCGAACCGGGCGTACCGAGCACCATTGAGGCACGGAAAGGATTGACCACATTGATCCAGCCCTTGTTCCACTTCTTCTTATAGTAGAAGCGTGTAGGGAGATTGACGGAATACTCATTCTCCATCAACCGTGTTTCCTGCATGAAACTCTCGTTCTCCGTGTTGAAAACATCGTCCATCAAGTTGTTTTTGAGCAGTCGGCTCATCCACACACCACCCATCAACAGGCATATATAGCCCACAGACAGTGTGAAGATATAGAGCGTAGCTACACCGACCTTGCCGATGGGCAATGCCAGCAGCCACCAGTTGAGAAAGAAAAAGACGAAGCCGAAGAAAAGCACCGTCCAAATCTTTGGCCACGTGATTTTCTCTTCTTTCACGCCTTTTGTACCCAAACATGACAAAGCAAGGAACACCACACAAAAGAGTTTTGTCCAAAGGATGGACGAAAACAAGTTCGTAGTGCGCTGAAAGTTCATCAGTATCTTGTTGATGATGCCGAGTGTGAAGTGCCACGACTGAAACGCCTCGTAGCAGAACCAATAACAGTTAATCAGGAGGAATATCACCGATATACCCCGCATAAAGTCCATGACCTTACCTAATGCCCTTAAATCATCTTCTTGTGCCATAATAATATTATTTTGTAGCCTCCCCCAACCCCTCCGAACCAACGGTCTCTGACCAAAGGGAAGAAAGGGAGGGGAGATAGAAATGCTCGTTTATTTAATGTTTTCTTCGTCTAAGTTTTACCTTACTTTGTCTGCGGAGTTTACGCTGCCATGCCGCTTCCTTCCAATCATCGTTGCCCGTAGTTCTGAATGATTCACCCACCATATCCTCGATAAGTTCATCGACAAGGTTGTCGCTTTCTTCTGTATTTTGTTGCGAAGTTTGAACGGTTGCCGATTGTTCCAAGCGGACAGACGGACTGCCATACAACGTTTCGTCCAAGAATGGGTTGTACGTTGAATTGGAGAAATACGCATTGAATATGTTGGCAGCATACCCCTTGCCCAATCGTGAGCCGTTAAGCGCAATGCCCACTTCATCATCAATGAAAGTAATGCCATAGATGCGTCCGCTTTCGTTCTTTCGGATTACCACACGCAAGCCTTGTTCCTCCAACCTTTGTCGCAGTTCTTCCTCCGTCCGGGGAGAAGTACGCATTACTTCTAATACCTTTCTTCTGACGGATGGTAGCAATGGCTTAACCATCTGCTTTGACTTCAGCATCTTGTTCTGAACGGCAGTATATCCTACACCTCTGCCAATGTCCGAGGCATGAATGGGTGTACTGACCTTATTACCTTTGTCATCGGTAGGAACATAGACCAGCCCATCATATCGCTTGCCCCTATACTCGGTCTTTACCTCCTCTACCGCAAGGTTGTATCTGCTCAAAATGACATTGAGTTCGCCCAAGGAACAGAAGACATAATGCTTCATTGCAGAACGTACGGTGTTTGCCACCTGTTCCTTGATATTCCCTTGCGTAGAATCAATCTTTGGCATTTCTGCTGTCGGCTTCTCACTGACCTTTGAACTTGGGATAAGGTGAAACTTTTTCTCCAGAGCATCAGTAATCTTTTTGCTTCGTCTGCCCTCATACTTGTCATTGATTTTATTACCATCGAAATCCACTCGAAGCGAAACGATGTGAATATGCTCACGGGCAATGTCATTATGCTTAAAGACGATATAGGGTTGCCTGGCATAGCCAAGTGTCTCCATATACTCCTTGGCAATCTGCACGAGCCTTTCATCAGATAGTTTCTCGTCCGGGTGTGGATTGAGGGAACAATGGAACACCGTTTTCTTTGTCCGGCATTTCTTTGGTATCAGAGCCTCCATGTCGACAAGCACGTCTTCCATCGTATAACGTCCCTCCTTGTTCTGATACAACTCTGCTGCATGGAGAATGCTCGCTTCCCCTTTTTCTACCTTTTTGAAGTTATAACCGAGTGCCCCTCCAAGGTTCTCCGTACTTGAAATCTTCGCTATCATTTCTTGCGGTAATCTATGGTAAGACTGATAGCCTGCTCCTGCAAGGCAATGATTTGAGCCGACAGTTTCGCCAACTTCTCAAGCATAATCTGTGCGGTCTTCACGCTGTGATAGCTGTTAATGGCACGCACGGTCTGGTTATACAGTACGCCAATCTTATGGATTTGTGCCGTCAGTTCGGATAGCTTTCGGTAGTATTCCACGGCGGATTTATCCACTGTAATCACCTTGAAACTCTCCCCAAGAATACGACCACGCACAAAATCCGATTTGGTTTCCGCTCCTGATTTATGGAACAAATCAATCGCCCGTTGCTGGTCTTTGGGATTAGGCAGGCGTACATGCCAGTTGTCCCAACGTGGCTTTTCTGCTTGTTTTGGTTCTAAACTATGTTTCGTTTCCTTTTCCATGCCCATTTTGGCTTCTAATTACGACTTTGGAGTAATTTATCTCCCCTTCGGGGCAAGGGTCTTTGTGGTACAAACGGAGGTTTGTGTTACAAAGACACACCTTG
>OBLF01001177.1_pt1 | contig 22861 bp, 17 predicted proteins | sample 1519231 | NCBI WGS metagenome assembly OBLF01 (sample SAMEA2602895, study PRJEB22501) | metagenome | reverse complement strand
CCCTGACGGTGTATATCAAGCGCCTGCGGGAGAAGATCGAGACCGACCCCGCAGACCCACAGATCATCCGGACGGTGCGTGGCATCGGCTACATGGTGGACGCATGAGCATCTGGAAGAACACGGAGGTGCGGCGGACGGCCCTGTGGCTGCTGCTGGCCACGGCGGTGTGCTCCGTGGCGGCGGCCCTGCTGTATCCCATCTGCGGCCTGCTGACGCTGGGGCTGGGGGCAATCTGCGGGGCCATCTGGTACGGCTCCACCCGGCGGCGCTACCGGGAACTGGAGCGCATGAGCCGGGACATTGACCGCATTCTCCACGGGCAGGAGCAGCAGGTGCTGCCCCAGCAGGAGGAGGGAGAACTGGCCATCCTCCGCAGCGAGATCGGGAAGATGACGGTGCGGCTGCGGGAGAACGCCCAGCGACAGCAGGAGGAGCGTGTCCGACTGGCGGATGCCATGGCGGATATCTCCCACCAACTGCGCACGCCCCTGACGGCCATGCGCCTGACCCTGTCCCTGCTGGAGCAGGAGGAGCTGACGCCCCAGCGGCGTCTGGCACTGATGCGGGAGCTGAAGAAGCTGACGGGCCGTATGGAGTGGCTGGTGGAGGCCCTGCTGAAAATGGCCCAACTGGACGCCGGGACGGTGGTGTTCCACCCGCAGGACACCACGGCGGCGGAGCTGGTGCGCCGTGCGGCGGAGCCGCTGGAGGTCCCCATGGAGGTGCGGAGCATCCGCTTCACCGCCCAGGCGGGGGAGGAGCGGCTTACCTGCGACGTGCCGTGGAGCACGGAGGCACTGGGAAATATCCTGAAAAACTGCATGGAGCACGCCGCCTCATGGGTGCAGGTAACGGCACGGGAGACAGCCATTTTCACAGAGATCACGGTGCAGGATGACGGGCCGGGCTTCGACCCGGAGGAGCTGCCCCGGCTTTTTCAGCGGTTTTACCGGGGCAAAAACGCCGGGGAGAACAACTTCGGCATCGGCCTGAGCCTCTCCCGTCAGGTGCTGGCCCAGCAGAACGGCACGGTGCAGGCGGAAAATGTCCTCACCGGCGGCGCACGGTTTATTCTGCGGTGGTATAAGGGCACGATATAGATGCCCTCATAAGCCCCACCAGGCCGGTGGGAAAAGTGCAGGATTAAAAGAAAATTTACCTTCTATTCATAAAAACCGCCGGGAAGTGTGAAATGACCTGCCGCCGCCGGTTGCATTTTGCCGAGGCTTGTAGTATAATTTCACAATATGTAAGTCCGCCCAACCGGGCGCAGACTGAAAAACAACGAAACGGATCAAACCGACTAAGGAGTGCGTATCAATATGCGAAATATACCCTTCAGCCCTCCGGATATCACGGAGCTGGAGATCCAAGAGGTGTGCGAGGCCCTGCGGTCCGGCTGGATCACCACCGGCCCCCGCACCAAGCAGCTGGAAAAGGAGCTGGCAGAGTACTGCCATGTGGCGAAGCTGGTGTGCCTGAACTCCGCTACGGCGGCGGAGGAGATGAACCTGCGGGTGCTGGGCATCGGTGAAGGCGACGAGGTGCTGGTGCCGGCGTACACCTATACCGCCACGGCGGCGGCGGCCATCCATGTGGGGGCCACGGTGAAGTTTATCGACAGCCGGAAGGACTCGCTGGAGATGGACTATGATCAGATGGAACGGGCCATCACCGAAAGGACCAAGGCGGTGATCCCGGTGGATCTGGGGGGCATCCCGGCACATTAGGACCGATGCTACAGGCGGTGGGAGGGAAAAAGGGCACTTTTCGGCCCCAGGGGCGATGGGCAGGAGGCACTGGCCGGGGTGGCCGGGGGGGCCGACTGCCCCCAGGGGCTGGGCGCCTCCCGTCACGGGGTGCCTCCCGGCGCTCTGGCAGACTTCCCCTCCTTCTCCTTCCACGCCGTGAAGAACTTCACCACCGCCGAGGGCGGTGCATCGGCGTGGCGCACGCTGCCGGGTCTTGACGACGAGGAGCTGTACCACCGCTATCAGCTGTTGAGCCTCCACGGCCAGTCCAAGGACGCTCTGGCCAAGACCAAGCTGGGGGCGTGGGAGTACGACATCGTGGGGCCGTGGTATAAGTGCAACATGACGGACATCATGGCCGCCATGGGTCTGAAGCAGCTGGAGCGCTATCCCGGCCTGCTGGAGCGGCGGCATCAGCTGATCCAGCGCTATGATGAAGCCCTGCACCCGCTGGGCATCCGGACCCTGCCCCACTTTACCCCGGACTATACCAGCTCCGGCCACCTGTACCTGACGTGGACCCCCGGCATCGGGGAAAAGGAGCGCAATGAGATCATCCTGCGGATGGCGGAGCGGGGCGTGGCCTGCAACGTCCACTATAAGCCCCTGCCCATGATGACGGCCTACAAGGCCATGGGCTTCGATATCGCTGACTATCCCAATGCCTACCACCACTATGAAAACCTCATCACCCTGCCTCTGCACACCCGCCTCTCCGATGAGGATGCGGCCTATGTGACGGAGCAGTTTGCGGACATCGTGAAGGAGTACCTCCGGTGATGCTGCGGAAGTGGGAGGAGCTGCCGCAGGAGATGCGGACGGAGGAGGTTCGCCCGTACTATGACCTGCTGCGAAAGAAGCAGGGGAGCCTGCTTTGCAAGCGGCTGTTCGATATTTTGGCATCGCTGGTGCTGCTGGTGCTGCTGAGCCCGGTGTTTCTGGTGCTGGCCATTGCCATCAAGCTGGACTCTCACGGCCCGGTGTTTTACAGGCAGGTGCGGGTGACCCAGTACGGGCGTGAATTCCACATTTTCAAGTTCCGCACCATGGTGCAGAACGCTGACCGCATCGGCAGTCAGGTGACGGTCAGCGGTGACAGCCGCATCACACGGGTGGGCAAGGTCATCCGCAGCTGCCGTCTGGACGAGGTCGGGCAGCTACTGAACGTGCTGGGTGGCTCCATGTCCTTTGTGGGGACACGGCCGGAGGTGCCCAAGTACGTGGCCCGCTACACCCCGGAGATGATGGCCACCCTCCTGCTGCCGGCAGGAGTGACCTCCGAGGCCAGCATCCGTTACAAGGACGAGGCGGAGCTGCTGGACAAGGCGGAGGATGTGGACGAGACGTATGTGCAGCAGGTGCTGCCGGGGAAAATGGCATATAATCTGGCGAGCATCCGGCGCTTTGGCTTGGGTCAGGAGCTGCTGACCATGCTGCGGACGGTCAAAGCGGTGCTGTGACCCCCTCCGGAGAACACAAAGGTTGCAATTCCGGTCCGCAGGGAGTATAATACTCCGTTGCGGCGATAGCCGGAGAACAAAACAAAGAGGACGCCGCCTGCCCCCAGCGGGCCGGGTGGCGGTGAGAGGTCAACTATGGAAGAAAAGAAAGAGGTCACGATACAGGAGATCCAGAGCAAGCTCCTGGAGATCTTGCTGTATTTTCAGAAGTTCTGTCAGGAGAACGGGCTGGGCTTCGTGCTGGCCGGCGGCACCTGTCTGGGTGCCGTGCGCCACAAGGGCTTCATCCCCTGGGACGATGACGTGGACGTGTTCATGCTGCGGGATGACTATGAAAAGCTCTGCCGTATCTGGGACGAAAAGGCGGACACAGAGCACTACTCCTGTGTCCGCTCCAACGATCGATTCAACATCCGTCACTCCGCCACGGAGATCAAGGACAACAACACCACCTTCATCAACCGCCACAGCGCAGATCTGGACATCCATCAGGGGCTGATGATCGACGTGATCCCGCTGGATGCCGTGCCCAAGTCCAAGTGGAAGCAGCTGTGGCAGATGGTGGACTCCATGATGTACTGCTGCTTCAATTTCCAGCGTCTGCCCGCCCACAAGGGCAAGGTCACCTACTACGCCGAGAAGCTGGCGCTGACGCTGGTGCCGTCCTTCAAGGCCCGGTACAAGCTGTGGAAGGGCGCCGAAAAGCGGCTGAGCCGCTACTCGCTGGCGGATGCGGAGTATGTCTCCTCCTTCGGCGAGGGCGCTACCATCATGCGCCAGAGGTTCCCCATCCGGTGGTTCCGCCACCCGGCGTATCTGGAGTTTGAGGGCCATCAGATGCCGGTGCCGGAGGACTATGACAAGTGGCTGACCATCTCCTACGGCGACTATATGCAGCTGCCTCCCCCGGAGGAGCGGGTCTACCGCCACGATGCGGTATTCATCGATCTGGAGCACAGCTACAAGCAGTATAAGGGCATCCACTACTGTGTGGATGAAAAGAAAGCGTGAGAGCCATGTCGAAGCTGAGAAATATGTTCTCCACCCGGAAGTGTATGCAGATCGCACCGGAGACGGAGATGATGCACGAGCTGACGCCGGAGGAGCTGAAGGCGCTGCAGGCGTGCTTTCTGGAGATCATCAAGGACATCGATCGGGTGTGTCAGGAGCACGGCCTGTGCTATATGGCCGCCGGCGGTACGGCCTTGGGTTCCGTGCGCCACAAGGGCTTTATCCCCTGGGACGACGATGTGGATATCCTCATGCCCCGTGAGGATCTGAACCGCTTCGTGGAGCTGTTCGAGGAGTGCATGGGGGACAAGTACGAGCTCACCACCCCCAATTCTGATAAGTACCAGCTGGAGAGCATGATCTCCGCCGTATATAAGAAAAACACCCTGAAAGCGGCGTTTCTGGACTATAACACGCCGTTTCCCAAGGGCGTTCACATCGATATCTTCGCCATTGAGTCCGTCCCCAGAAACCCCATTGTCCGGGGCATCAAGGGCGTAACGGCCATGGGCCTGCAATACATTGCGGTATCCACCCTGTTCTACCACTACCGCAGCCCGGAGAAGAAGAAGTTCTTCAGCCAGTCCTCCGCCGGAAAGTTCAACTATGGCTTGCGGTGTACGGTGGGCTTCCTGTTCTCCTTCCGCCCCTATAAGAAGTGGGGCGACCTGTTTGACCGCTTCGTGCGATGCAAGAAGGACACGGGATTGTGGGCCGTCCCCACGGATATCGGCCACTATTTCGGACATATTATGCCCAAAGAGGTATATTATCCCCCCATCAAGGGGCCGTTTGAGGACTTTTCCATCAACCTGCCCCACGATCCGGACACCTATCTGAAAAATCAGTACGGCGATTACTGGGTCATCCCGCCGGAGGCCGACCGGGAGAAGCACTATTCCGTGGGTTTCTGTCTGGACTGCGCCGCCGAGGAACAGAAAAAGGACGGAGCACAGGACCAATGAGCACGCATCCCATTGACATCGTGATCCCATGGGTGGACGGGTCTGACCCGGTCTGGCAGGCGGATCACGCCAAATACCGGGCCTCCAAAAGCGCCGACAATCACCCCGCCCGCTACCGGGAGTGGGGGCTGTTTCGCTATTGGTTCCGAGGCATCGAGCAGAACGCCCCGTGGGTGCGAAAGGTACACCTGCTGACCTACGGACACCTGCCTGCATGGCTGGAGCCTGACCATCCTAAGCTGCATATCGTCAATCACCGGGACTTCATCCCGGAGGAGTATCTGCCTACCTTCAGCTCCCACGCCATCGAGCTGAATATGCACCGCATCCCGGATCTGGCGGAGCACTTCCTCTATTTCAACGACGACGTGTACCTGATGAAGCCCTCCCGACCGGAGGATTTCTTCCGGGACGGTCTGCCCTGTGACACGGCGGTGATGGGCGTCATCAAAAACAACGACACCGCCAACTTCATGCCCTATATCATGCTGAATATGATGGCGCTGGTGAACATGAGCTTCGATAAGCGCCGTGTCATCCGGCAGAATTTCGGCAAGTGGTTCTATCCCGGCTACGGAAAGGGCCTGCTGTATAACCTGTACCTCCTCCCATGGGGGGACTTCACAGGCTTCCGCAATTACCACTCCTGCGTCTCCTTCTGCAAGAGCACGCTGGAGGAGGTGTGGGACAGGTTCCCGGAGGTGCTGGACGCCACCTGCCGCCACAAATTCCGGGACCGGGCGGACGTGAACCAGTATCTGTTCCGGTACTGGCAGCTGGCCAGCGGCCGGTTTGCCCCCAAAAAGCCCGACAGCACCTATCTTACCATCGGCAAGCAGAGCGAGTCGGAGGTGGAGCGGCTGCTGCGGGGCGGGAAGTACCGGGTGGTCTGCGTCAACGACGACCCCATGGACTTCGATTTCGATACGGAGCGGCAGCAGCTGGTGGATATCTTCCAGCGGGTCTTCCCCAGGCCCTCCGCCTTTGAGCGGTCATGAGCCGCTCCCGAAACTGAGAGAACGGACGGATGCTATGAAAAAGCTCTCACGAGCCAAAAATACCATGCGGAATACCCTTTGGGGCGCCATCTACCGGGTGGCCACCCTCATCGGGCCGTTTGCCATCAAGACCATCATCATCAAGGAGCTGGGACAGGAGTATAACGGCCTGTCCACCCTGTTCACCTCCGTGCTGACGGTGCTGAATCTGGCCAATCTGGGCTTTAACAGCTCCTTGGTGTTCACCATGTACAAGGCCATTGCCGAGGATGACAAGCCGGCTCTGTGCGCCATGCTGAAATTCTACCGGAAGGTCTACCGCATCGTGGGTCTGGTGATTCTGGGCATGGGTCTGGCGGTGATGCCGTTTTTGCCATGGCTGGTGAAAAACGAGTGTCCGCCGGATGTGAACCTGTACGTCCTCTTCGCCATCTATCTGTCGGAGAGCGTGCTGGATTACCTGATGTTCGCCTATAACAACGCCACGTTTACCGCCTTTCAGCGCAACGACGTGACGCTGAAGATCTCCACCGTGCGCTATGTGGTGCAGTATACCCTGCAGGCGGCGGTGCTGCTGATCTTCTCCAATTACTATGCCTATATCATCCTGCTGCCGCTGATGGTGATCCCCAACAACGTGGCGGTGTATCTGGCGGCCCGGAAGCACTACCCGGACATCGTGTGTCAGGGTGAGCTGGACCCGGTGACCAAAAAGGACATCTATAAGCGGGTGGGGACGCTGTTCGGCCATAAGCTGGGCAACACCTTTCTGGTGAGCATCGACAGCATCATCATCTCCTCCTTTCTGGGACTGACGGCGCTGTCGCTGTATAGCAACTATTACTATATCCTCACCGCCGTCAATGGCCTGGTGGAGATCGTCACCAACGGCAGCCTCTCCGGCATCGGCAATAAGCTGCTGACGGACTCCCGTGAGGACAACTACCGGTTCTTCAAAACCATGACCTATGGCTGGGTGGCGCTGGTGGGCGGCGCAGCGGCGTGTATGCTGTGCTTTTACCAGCCCTTCATCGCCGCCGTGTGGCTTGGCCCGGAGTATCTGCTGGATGAGCGGCTGATGATGCTCATCGTGCTGTACTTCTTCTCGTGGATGTTCCGCATCATGCAGCTGACCTACCGGGATGCAGCGGGCCTGTGGACGGAGGATTGGCTCAAGCCCTATGTGGGCATGGCCGTGAATCTGGTGGGCAGCATCTGGATGGTGAAGGCCACCGGCAGCATCGCCGGCGTGCTGGTTCCCACCATTCTGGTGTTCTTCTTCATCTATACCCCGTGGGAAGCGTGGGTGGTGGTGAAATACCAGTTCTACCGCAGCTGGAACGAATACATGGGAAAGCTGCTGGGCTATGTGCTGCTGGCCTTTGCCGCCTGCGCCGCCTGCTACGGTGCGTGCCGGTGGCTGTCGCCGGACCATACCATCCTGTCACTGCTGCTGAGGTGCGTCATCGTGGGCGTTATCTACCCCGGCATCTGGCTGGGCGTCACCGGACGCACGGCGGAGTGGAAGCAGCTGTGGGGCATTCTGCTGCGCTTTTTGCCCAAGGGGAAAAAGGCCGCATAGGCCGGTGGCATAATCTATACAAAGTAGGAGTTATACCATATGCAAAAGAGAGAACTGCGGCGTGCGGTATTCGGGGATGAGAGCTGTATCGGACGGCTTCCGTGGCTGAACACGGCGGTGCTGGTGTATGTAGGCGTGACGGTGGTGAGCTTTGTGCTGCTGCAGATCGCCCCGGTGCTGACGTGGATGGCCAAAACCCCGCTGTACCACATTTCCACCTATTTGGGACTGATAGGCGCTGTGCTGATGGCGCTGGATCTGTTCACCAACCGGGGCCTCTGGCGAGGTATCTGGTGCTGGCTGCTGTATGGCGTGGCCTTTATGGATGTCATCGCCTCCCTGCGTACCATGCGCTACGGCGTGAAGGACAACCTTTTTGACCTGTGCTGGGTGGTGATCCAGTTTGCGCTGGTGTACAGTCTGGCCCAGCGGGTAGGCAAGGAACGGATGCGCCGGTTCCTGCGGAACCTGTTCTATGTGGTGCTGGTCATCTGGGGCATTGCCTGCTGCGTGGGCCTGTATCAATATCTGTTCCGCATCGGCTATACATATGTCGCCAATCCCAATACCACCAGCCCGGAGCTGACACGGCAGGGCTATTATCAGAGCCGCCTGTTCGGCCTGTTCATGGGTCTGGACTATGCGGCATATACCAGTATGGTCCTGTTTGTCGGCTGTATGCAGGGGGTCGTGACCCGTGGAAAACACTGGGCGGGCCGTGCGGCACTGGCCGTGGCGGCGCTGGTGCTGGTCACGCACGTGCTCCTCAGCGTGTCCCGCAGCGCCCTGATCGCCCTGATCCTGTATGCTTTCTGCTTCACGGTGCTGCTGGTGCGTAACCGCTGCGGCAGTATGAAGCAGCTGAAACGGCTGGGTGTCAGCGTGTTGGCTGGTGTGTGCGCCGTGGTGGTGTGCTGGGGCTGTACGGAGGGTATCCGGGCTGCTATGCAGCATATGGCCGTGGGTACCGTCATCGAGGAGCCGGATGCCATCGAGCGGTCACAGGAGGGCGATGTCTCCAACAACCGCTTCGAGATCTGGAGGGACTATATATCCCTTGCCGGTGAGATCGGCCCTGCGGGACTGTCCCTGTCCAACTACAACGACTATATCGGCGACCGGCATCCGGAGATGTACATCGTGCGCTACTTTACCGATCAGTTCAAGGATACGGTGAAAACGGATCTGGTCTACGAGTCCCATAACAACTATCTGTTTGTGTTTATCAGCACAGGCTTTGTGGGAGCAGGGCTGTTCCTGTGCTTCCTGGTGCTGGTGCTGGTGCGGGTGATTCGCTATATCCTGCGGCATCCGCAGCTGTCTCTGTGGACGATCACGACACTGGCGGTGGTGGCCTTCGGACTGGTGGAGGCGCTGTTCATGAACAGCGTATTCCTGAAGATCAATGATGTGTCCTTTATTTTCTGGCTGGCGCTGGGTGCGCTGATGCTGGAAACGGAAGATAAGGTGCCTGCGGCAGAGCGTACTCTGTGACAGGTACCGGTGAAAGGAGAATATAGTTTTATGGACATCAAAAAGGATCATATCAACTTTGCGGTGGGTCCGGTTCAGATCTCGGAGGAGATCTCCCGGATCGGTGCAGACCCCGTGCCCTACTTCCGCACGCCGGACTTCTCCGCCCTGATGAAGGAGAACGAGGCGCTGCTCAAGGAGTTCATGGATGCCCCGGAGGATGCCAGAGCGGTATTCCTCACCGGCTCCGGCACGGCCTCCATGGATGCCGTCACCCAGAACGTGTTCACCAAGGACGACCGGCTGCTGGTGGTGGCCGGCGGCAGCTTCGGTCACCGCTTCTGCGAGATCTGCGAGGTCTACGGCATCCCCCATACGGCCATCGAACTGCGGCAGGGCCATGCCCTGACCCCCGCCGATCTGACCCCCTATGCCGGACAGGGCTACACGGGCCTGCTGGTGAATATGCACGAGACCTCCACCGGCGTTTTGTACGATATGGACATGATCTCCGCTTTCTGCCGTGAAAACGGGCTGGTGCTGGTGGTGGATGCCATCAGTGCATTTCTGGCCGATGACGTCAGCATGAAGCGCTGGGGCGCCGACGTGGTGTTCACCGGCTCTCAGAAGGCGCTGGCCGTGCCTCCCGGCATCTCCATGATGGTGCTCAGCAGCCGGGCTGTGGAGCGTATCTACGCCAACCGCCCCGCCTGCTACTATCTGGACCTGAAGGCCGCCCTGAAAAACGGGGAGCGGGGCCAGACACCCTTCACTCCGGCGGTGGGCATCCTTATCCAGATCAATGCCCGCCTGAATCAGATCAAACGGGACGGCTTTGCAAACGTACAGGCTCAGATCCGTGCCATTGCCAAGGATTTCCGCTCCCGCATCGGGAAGTATCCCTTCCACATCGTGTCCGATTCCCTGTCCTATGCGGTGACGCCGCTGTCTCCCAACAATCCGGAGGTGTCCGCCCACCAGCTGTTCCTGACCCTGAAGGACGAGTACGGCATTATCATCTGCCCCAACGGCGGCGAGCTGGCGGATAAGGTGTTCCGGGTGGGCCACATCGGCCACCTGACCGTGGAGGATAACGACGCACTGTTCCGGGCCTTTGACGACCTCATGGCCCGTGGGATCCTGAAGGCTTGAAAGCGCAGCATAGAAATCTGGAGATAGACCTTCTCAAATTTTTGTATTCGTGGGTCATCGTGTTCTACCACTTCTTTCAGGAAGGTGTAGGATCGGAGGGGCCGAGGTGCTTTATCGGCGGGTATTACGGCGTAGAGTTCTACCTGCTGACAGCGGGAGCCTTCCTGTTTTTGACCTACGAAAGGCAAAAGGAGAGACAGTCTGTCCGTATGCCGTACCAGTATTTGAAGCAGCGGTTTCTGCGGCTGTTTCCCTGGGCGCTGACCGCCTTTCTCTTTACGGTCATCACCAGACGCATCCTTTTGGATCACGTTACCTCACCGGGGGATCTGCTGGATTACTTTTCCGGGGACATCTGGGAGATTTTGCTGGTCAACTGGAACGGCATGAACGATGACGCACTGGCACTGAACGTCCCGGCTTGGACTATGAGCGCCATGCTGCTGGTGGGCTTTGTCATCTGGTGCTGCCTGTACTTTGACGAAAAGCGGTTCCTGCACTTCTTCATGCCGGTGTCCCTGCTGCTGGGCTATGGCCTGTGGCGACACATCCCCGTGGGAACTACTCAGACATGGATCGGATTTACCACCGTGGGGACCTTCCGGGCCTGGCTGGCCATGAACATCGGCTTTTATTGCGTGATTCTCGCCCGCAGCCTGTCGCAGGTCCCTCTGAGTAAAGCGGGGAGGGTACTTCTTACGGTGGGTGAGGTGGGCCTGCACGTTTTCTGCCTGTGGGCCATGCTGACCCGTGATACCCGGTATTACCAATGGCTGGTGACGTTGCTGCTGGCTCTGGCAGTGGCCATCGCCCTGTCGGGGAAGAGCTGTCTCGGTCCGCTGCTGGCCAGACTGCGGGTGATCCCGTTTTTAGGGGAGATCAGCCTTTCTGTCTACCTGACGCACTATGCGGTGTTGGAAGCGAATCATCGCCTCTGGCAGCATGTGGGACAGCCTATGGAGGAGCATATCCCCCTGTTCGTACTGCTGGTACTGGCCTTTGCACTGCTGCACTATTTCCTGACCAAGCTTTTCATGAAGCTCTGCCGCAGCGGCTGGGCCAAGCTGCGCCCGAAGCTGCTGACGGATGAAGCACATACATTCTGATCATAGGCTACACATTACAAGGAGGAAGAAACATGAAAGTTCTGTTGCTTGCGGCGGGTCGAGGCACCCGCATCAGCCGGTATTTGGCCGGCAACCCCAAGTGTACCGTGGACATCGGCGGTCAGAAGCTGATCCAGTACACCATCGAGCTGTTCCACAAGAAGGGCATCACCGACATTGCCATGGTGCTGGGCTACCGGGCGGAGGTCATTCAGGAGACGCTGAAGGACTACGAGGGTATCCACTACTTCTATAACCCCTTCTTCGACGTCACCAACAGCATCGCCTCGGCGTGGTTCGCTAAGGACTTCCTGTCCCAGTACGATGACACCCTCATCATGAACGCCGACGTGTATCTGGAGGAGACACTGCTGGACCGCATTCTGGAGTGCCATAAGTCTCCGGTGATGTTTGCCGACGGCACCCGCAAGGAGGAGGCCGACTACAAGTATAAGTACGAGAACGGCCTGCTGGTGAAGTACGGCAAGGAGCTCACCGGCAGCGATATCACCGGCGAGTACATCGGCATCGGCCGCTTCAGCAAGGATTTCATGCCGGAGTTCATGGAGAAGCTGGACGGCATGATCCGCACCCAGCAGCACAGCGTCTGGTGGGAGAATATCCTCTATGAAATGGTGGGCAAGCGCCCGGTATACGTGGAGGAGATGGACGGCCTGTTCTGGGCCGAGGTGGACTATGTGGAGGATTATGAGCGCATCCTTCGCTTCCGCGGCTATAAGGCAGACTTCTCCCTGAACGTGGAGAAGATCTGAGGAAGGACAGGCGGCCCGGCGTCAGCCGGAGCCGCCGGAAGGAAGAACGGATGAAACAAGAAAACGGCAAAAGAGCCATGACCGCCGGACTGCGGCGGACGATGGTGATCTTCGTGCTGGATCTGCTGTGCATCGCCGGGTCCTTTTTCCTGGCGCTGTGGATGCGGTTTGAGTTCCGTCTGGGGGCCATCCCTCAGATGTACCTCAACGAGTATTTGAAGATCATCGGGCCGTGGATCGTCATCTGTCTGGTGGTGTTCCAGCTATTCCGGCTGTATAACAGCATCTGGAGCTTTGTCAGCATCGACGAGTTGTTCCGCATCATTCTGGCCTATGGCGTGCTGCTGGCAGCCGGACTGGCCTATGTGCTGATCCTGAAGATCGATATGCCCCGCTCCTTCTATTTTGCGGGCTTTATCATGAGCTTCATGTCCACCACGGCGCTGCGGTTCTCCTACCGATTCATGCGCCAGTTGATGGCGGGGATCAGCACGGAGAAGAGCGAGCGGGACCGCATTCTGATGATCGGCGCCGGCGAGGCCGGACGCCAGCTGATCCGGGAGATCAATTCCAATCCCCGGCTGGGCAGCCGGGTGGTGTGCATCATCGACGACAACCCCAGCAAGCGCCGCCGGTATCTGGACGGTGTGGAGATTGCCGGCGGGCGGCAGGAGATCCCCGATGCGGTGAAGAAGTATCAGGTCAATAAGATCATCTTCGCCATCCCCACCTGCGACGGACAGGACCGCAAGGAGATTCTGGACATCTGCAGCAAGACCGGCTGCCGGGTGCAGGCGGTGCCGGGGATGTTCCAGCTGGTCAACGGCGAGGTCAGTGTCAGCAAGCTCCGGGACGTGGAGCTGCAGGATCTGCTGGGCCGTGACCCTATTCAGGTGAATCTGGAGGAGATCTGCCGGTATATCTCCGGCAAGGTGGTGATGGTCACCGGCGGCGGCGGTTCCATCGGCAGCGAGCTGTGCCGCCAGATCGCCAAAAGCAACCCCGAACAGCTGATCATCTTCGATATTTATGAGAACAACGCCTACGATATCCAGATGGAGCTGTGCCGCACCCATCCGGAGCTGAATCTGGAGGTGCTCATCGGCTCCGTGCGGGACATGGGCCGTCTGGACGATGTCATGGCCAAGTACCGGCCGGAGCTGGTGTTTCACGCCGCCGCCCACAAGCACGTCCCCCTGATGGAGGACAGCCCCAACGAGGCCATCAAGAACAACGTGTTCGGCACCTATAAAATGGCCATGGCCTCGGTGAAGTACGGCGTGAAGAAGTTCGTGCTGATCTCCACGGATAAGGCGGTGAACCCCACCAACATCATGGGCGCCTCTAAGCGCCTGTGCGAGATGGTGGTGCAGATGATGAACCGCCGCAGCCCCAATACAGACTTCGTGGCGGTGCGCTTCGGCAACGTGCTGGGCAGCCACGGCAGCGTCATCCCCTTGTTCAAAAAGCAGATCGCTGAGGGCGGCCCGGTAACGGTGACGCACCCGGAGATCACCCGCTTCTTTATGACCATCCCCGAAGCGGTGTCGCTGGTGCTGCAGGCGGGATACTACGCCAAGGGCGGCGAGATATTCATTCTGGATATGGGCCAGCCGGTGAAGATCGACACCATGGCCCGCAACCTTATCCGCCTGTCCGGTCATGAGCCGGATGTGGATATCAAGGTAGTCTACACGGGCCTGCGCCCCGGCGAGAAGCTGTATGAGGAGATCCTCATGGCGGAGGAGGGCCTGCAGGAGACCTCCAACAAGCTGATCCACATCGGAAAGCCCATCGTCATGGACGACGAGGAGTTCTGCCACCAGTTGGATCGGCTGGAGAAGGCCTGTCAGGAGGAGACGGAGGACATGAAGGACATCGTGGCCTCGGTGGTCCCCACCTATCGCCGCAAGAAATAATTCTGCAAGGACAAAAGCCTTTCAAGGACAACGGTAAGAACAAGAGCAGCCCCGACGGAATTTTCCGCCGGGGCTGCTCTTTCACTGTCGGGGGACTGCTCTGTAAGGCTGCCCTGAGAGACTGCCCTTCTGCCGGGACGGTTTTGTGACGTTTTTGTAATGAAACCTGTCACCGAAACGTCATCTTCGTGTGGTATACTGGACAACAGAAAGTCAAGGAGGGACACGACTATGGAACTGATGCAGATCCAGCATCTCAGTAAGGTATACGGACAGGGGGAAAATCAGGTGCGGGCGGTGGACGACATTTCCTTCACCGTAGAGAAGGGGGAGTTCTTGGCCATCATCGGCCCCTCCGGCTCCGGTAAATCCACTCTGCTGCACATTTTGGGCGGTGTTGACCGCCCCACCTCCGGCAAGGTCTTTGTGGATGGGCAGGATGTCTACGCCCAGAACGAGGATCAGCTGGCCATTTTCCGCCGCCGGCAGGTGGGGCTCATTTACCAGTTTTATAACCTGATCCCCGTGCTGAACGTGGTGGAGAACATGACCCTGCCGGTGCTGATGGACGGGCGACAGGTGAATCAGGAGCGGCTGGAGGAGCTGCTGGACGTGCTGGGTCTGCGGGGCCGGGAGAAGTACCTGCCCAATCAGCTCTCCGGCGGCCAGCAGCAGCGGGTGTCCATCGGTCGGGCGCTGATGAACGCCCCGGCGGTGGTGCTGGCGGATGAGCCCACCGGCAATCTCGACAGCAAGAACAGCCAGGAGATCGTGGAGCTGCTGAAGATGTCCAACAAGAAGTACGGCCAGACGCTGGTCATCATCACCCACGACGAGAACATCGCCCTGCAGGCCCACCGGGTCATTGCCATCGAGGATGGCCGCATCACACGGGATGAGCGCATCCGGGAGGTGCTGGAATGAACGTCTTTCACCGCTATACCCGGCAGGCTCTGCGGAAAAACCGCTCCCGGACGTGGGTGACCATCGTGGGCATCATCCTGTCGGTGGCCCTGTTCACCGCCGTGACGGAGGGTGCTTACAGCGGCGTGCAGTATCTCATAGGGGCCGCCGAGTACACCGTAGGCCGGTTCCACGGCTGCTACCAGAACCTCACGGAGCAGCAGGCGTCGCAGCTGAGCCGGGAGGAACGGGAGATCACGGAGCAGTCTGCGTGGCAGCTGGTGGGCTGGGGGCAGGTAGGGGCGGACAATGCTTATAAGCCCTATCTGCGGATCATGTCCATGGACCCCGACCTGCCGGACCTGCTCTCCATCCGACTGACCCAAGGCCGCCTGCCGGAGAAGGCCGGGGAGCTCCTTCTGCCGGAGCATCTGTGGTCCAATGGCAGCGTCCGCCATGCGCTGGGGGACACCATGGAGCTGGAGCTGGGCCACCGGACGCTGGGTGGGGAGGAGCTGACGGCCTATGACCCCTATACGCAGGGGGAGACGCTGACAGATACCACGCCCCACACCTACACTGTGGTGGGCTTTTACCAGCGGCTGGATATGACGACGGAGCCCTTCTCCTGCCCCGGCTATACTGCCCTGACCTGTCAGGAGCAGGGCTATCAGACGGATGAATTTTTCCGGGTGGCCCATCCCAGCCGCTTTTACAGCTATATGGAGGGAAACAACGAGAAATATCCGGGGTTGGAGTGGTTTTCCAATTCCGACCTGCTGAATTACTACGGCGCCACCACCTTCTTCTCCGTGAACCGGATGATCTACAGCTTTGCGGTGATCCTGCTGCTGATGATCTCCTTCGGCTCGGTGTCGCTGATCTATAACTCCTTCTCCATCTCCGTGGCGGAGCGGACCCGGCAGTTCGGCATCCTGAAATCCATCGGCGCCACCCGCAAGCAGATTCGGGGCAGTGTCCTCTATGAGGCACTGGTGCTGTGCGCCGTGGGGATCCCACTGGGTCTGCTGGTGGGCTGTCTGGGCATCGGCATCACTCTGTACTGCCTGCGGGACAGCTTCGGATTCCTGATGGGGGCGAGCGGCAACGCCCTGCAAATGCACTTTGTGCTCAACGGCTGGGCGCTGCTGGCGGCGGCGGGCATCGGCCTTGTGACGGCCATCATCTCGGCATGGATCCCCGCCAAGCGTGCCGTGCGGGTGTCGCCGGTGGAGGCCATCCGCCAGACCAAGGACGTGAAGCTCCGGGGTCGGGAGGTCAGGACCTCCCGCCTGACGGAAAAGCTCTTCGGTTTCTCCGGGATGCTGGCCGCCAAGAACTTCAAGCGCAACCGCAAGCGCTATCGCTCCACAGTGGTGGGCCTGTTCCTCAGCGTGACACTGTTCATCTCCGCCTCCTCCTTCTGCGCCTATCTGACGGATGCCGTAGACCAACTGGGGGGCGACAGCACACTGGGCGTGCAGCTGTATTACAGCGAGGCCCTGCCGGAGGGCGTGACGCCGGAGCAGCGGCTGGGACAGCTGGCCGCCGCCGACGGCGTGGAATCGGGTTTCTACACCGCCGACAGCTACGCCAGCCTGCACTTTGCCAAGGAGGACATGGATCCGGACTACTGGAAGGACACCGGCCTGGAGGGAGACCGCAGCGCCGCCATGTACTTCCTCCGGGATGAGGACTTCCGGCAGCTGCTGCGGGACAACGGCCTGCCGGAGGAGGATTACTTCCGTCCCGATGCACCTCAGGCGGTGGCGTGGGATATGCTGGACATCTGGCGCAGCACCGAGGGCAGTAAGTACAATAAGCTGTACCATTACCACCTGCTGAACGGCAGCAGCCTGCCCATCACCGGAACGGAGAGCAGCTATCAGCCCATGGATGGCTGGTTCACCACGGGCGACCGCATCACACGGGACGGTACGGAGTATGTGCTGTACTATCCGGAGGACTATATAGACGATTACTATATCGCCCGCAGCGAGGGGGAGGTCCCGGACGAGAGCCGGGCACAGGCGGTGCCGGCATCGGAGGCCGTCCTGACCCGGAGCTATACCGTGGGCGCTATTTTAAAGGAGGCTCCCGACTTCCTGGGTACCGGCGACCTGTATCTGCTGTACCCGTACAGTATGTATGAGGCCGTCACCGGGCAGACCCCTGCCGCCGACGCCTTCTGGTTCCGGAGCAGCGACCACGCTGCCTCCTATGAGAGCATGGGGCAGATCCTGATGGAGCTGGGCAACAGCCGCTCTGAGCTGCAGAATCTGGCCGCCAACGGCGAGAACCAGCGGGCCATGGTGACGGTGGTGAACGTGTTTTCCTACGGCTTCATCATCCTCATCTCCCTGATCTCCATGACCAATGTGTTTAACACCATCTCTACCTCCATCGCTCTGCGCCGCCGGGAGTTCGCCATGCTACGGTCCGTGGGACTGCCCCAGCGGGGCTTTGCCCGGATGATGGACTACGAGTGCATCATCTACGGCGCGCGGGCGCTGCTGTGGGGCCTGCCGGCATCGGTGCTGGTGACCTATGGCATCTATCGCAGCGTGGCCCAGAGCATCGCCGCCCGATTCTACATCCCGTGGTACAGCGTGGCCATCGCCGTGGGCAGCGTGTTCGTGGTGGTGTTCGCCACCATGCTCTACGCCACCCGGAAGATCCGCAGCGAAAACCCCATCGAGGCGCTGAAGCAGGAGAACCTGTAAGCCCCGTCCCGCAAGCCGAAGAAACAGCAGCCCCGGCAGAACTGCCGGGGCTGCTGTGCTTCTGAGACACTCGTGATCACCGCCTGCGCCCTGCGGCGAAGATGGGGATTGACAGGCGGCGGCCGGGAGGCTATCATGAGGGCAGAAAGAAAAGGAGGGCCGCCATGTCACAGGTCACCAAGCGGGCGCTGGAGGCGTCGCTGAAGCATCTGCTGCTGCAAAAGCCGCTGAACAAGATCACCATCAATGATATTGCGGAGGACTGCGGTATCAACCGCATGACCTTTTACTACCATTTCAAGGATATCTACGATCTGGTGGAGTGGAGCTGTCAGGAGGATGCCAGCCGGGCGCTGGCGGGGAAAAAGACCTACGAGACGTGGCAGCAGGGGCTTTTGCAGATCTTTCAGGCGGTGCTGGACAACAAGCCCTTCATCCTGAACGTCTATCGCTCCGTCAGCCGGGAGCAGGTGGAGAACTACCTCTACCGGATCACCTACGACTTGCTGGAGGGCGTGGTGGAGGAGAAAGCTCAGGGGATGTCCGTGCGGCAGGAGGACAAGGAGCTTATTGCCACCCTCTATAAGTACCTGTTCGTGGGACTGATGCTGGACTGGATCAAGGGGGACATGAAGGGCGACCCACAGGTCATGGTGCAGAAGCTGGAGCTGGTGATCCACGGCAGCGTGGCAGCGGCCCTGGATCGGATGCGGACGGACAAACCTGCATCAAGCGGGGCAGAATGATAAAAAACTGAACACCTTCCATCCCGGTGATAAAAAACTTATCACCGGGATTTTTCTGTTTATTGAACAAATTGCGCCCAAGGTGTATGTTTTCATCATCAGAGGAAAACATACCAGCGAGACGCCGCCGACCTCCCGTGTGCGTGCTGAGAAGGGGACGGGGCGGCGCAGCGGTCAACAGAAAGGAGCGCATTTTTATGTATTATTCCAGCGGTAACTATGAGGCTTTTGCCCGTCCCAAGAAGCCGGAGGGCGTGGACAACAAATCCGCCTACATCGTGGGCAGCGGTCTGGCGGCGCTGACTGCCGCCTGCTATCTGGTGCGTGACGGCCAGATGAAGGGCGAGCGGGTCCACATTCTGGAGAAGGGTCCCACTGCCGGCGGCGCCTGCGACGGCTGGAGGTTCGAGAACATCGGCTACGTCATGCGGGGCGGCCGTGAGATGGACAACCACTTCGAGGTCATGTGGGATCTGTTCCGCTCCATCCCCTCCATTGAGACGGAGGGCGTCAGCGTGCTGGACGAGTACTACTGGCTGAACAAGGCCGACCCCAACTATTCCCTGTGCCGGGCCACGGTGAACCGTGGCGAAGATGCCCATACCGACGGCAAGTTCGATATCTCCGACAAGGGCGCCATGGAGATCATGAAGCTGTTCTTCACCCCCAACGAGGAGCTGCAGGACAAGCGCATCAGCGACTTCTTCGACGACGAGGTGTTCGGCAGCAACTTCTGGCTGTACTGGCGCACCATGTTCGCCTTCGAGAACTGGCACAGTGCTCTGGAGATGAAGCTCTATATCCAGCGCTATATCCATCACATCGGCGGCCTGCCCGACTTCACCGCCCTGCGCTTTACCAAATACAACCAGTATGAGTCCATCATCCTGCCCATGGTGAAGTATCTGGAGGGCTTCGGCGTCCAGTTCCACTTCGGCGTGCAGGTGACCAACGTGGAGTTTGACTGCACCGCCGACCGGAAGGTGGCCAAGCGCATCGACGTCCTCCGGGACGGCAAAAGCGAGGCCATCGACCTGACGGAGAACGATCTGGTGTTCATCACCAACGGCGGCTGCGTAGAGAACTCCTCCATGGGCAGCCAGAACACACCCGCCCCCTACAACACCGAGATCAAGGAGGGCGGCGGCTGGGATATGTGGCGCAAGATCGCCGCTCAGGACCCCTCCTTCGGCCATCCGGACAAGTTCTGCTATGATCCGGAGCAGACCAACTGGATGAGCGCTACGGTGGAGACGCTGGATCAGCGCATCATCCCCTATATCAAGAACATCTGCAAGCGGGATCCCTTCACCGGCAAGGTAGTCACCGGCGGCATCGTCACCGTGAAGGACTCCAGCTGGCTCATGAGCTGGACCATCAACCGCCAGCCCCAGTTCCGCCAGCAGCCCAAGGATCACTGCCTGGTGTGGGTGTATGCCCTGTTCACCGATAAGCCCGGTGACTACGTGAAAAAGCCTATGCGGGAGTGTACCGGTAAGGAGATCTGCATGGAGTGGCTGTATCACATCGGCGTGCCGGAGAGCGAGATCGAGGACATGGCCGCCAATAGCGCCAACACCGTCCCTGTGATGATGCCCTATATCGACGCCTTCTTCATGCCCCGTGCCTACGGCGATCGGCCCAAGGTCGTACCCGACGGCGCTGTGAACTTCGCCTTCCTGGGCCAGTTTGCCGAGACGCCCCGTGACACCATCTTCACCACGGAGTACTCCATGCGGACCGGTATGGAGGCCGTGTACACTCTGCTGAACGTGGATCGTGGCGTGCCGGAGGTCTGGGGCAGCGTATATGATGTCCGGGATCTGCTGGATGCCACCGTGAAGCTGCGGGACGGCAAGAAACCCATCGATATGGAGCTGAATCTGGTGGAAAAGATGGCCCTGAAGAAGGTCCTCAGCAAGATCCACGGCACCGATATCGAGAAGCTGCTGAAGGAGTATCAGGTCATCTGAGGCCCGTTGGGTCGGCTGCTGCGGCAGTCGATGACCTTCTGAAAACAGAAAAAGGAGAGGCCATGTCACAGCCCTATAAGGCGGTAATTTCAAAATACGGAAAGTGACATTCGCAACGGCAAGCAATAAGACTCTGGCTCACAAGGTCGGAGCCTTATTGTTTTCTGCCTGTCATATATCGCATCTTTGTGCCTCGGCAGCTTTCTGCGTATCATGAAAACGTCAGGAGGTGTCGGACAATGAGAAAACAGAACTATCACATTCCATGAACGGACCTTCCTTCCTGTGACTTGGCAGGTAGGGGAATTTGACCATCGGGTAAAATGCTTGGTTAGAATGGGCGAACCGATATCCCGTGGAAAAGCCACATCGCTGCAGCCTTCCCCTGTTAAAACAGCGCCCGGCAGGCCCCGTGGAGCAGCAGGGAGAGGACCTGCGGATACAGCTGACCGATCTGATCCTGGTGGGAGACCGTCAGGATCAGGCCCCGGACGGCGGCGGCCAGAGCGGTGCCGCCACGGGGACACAGGCCGCTCTCCTCCAGCAGCGCCCGGATGTGTCCCTCATCGTCATGGTAGTGGATGGAGAGGATGTCCTGCGGCAGACGGCGCAGCAGGAACTCGGCGTCGTTTTCCATGAACACCAGCGCCCGTGTCTCCGACAGCCAGCGGCAGGCCGCCGGAATGGTCGCCGCACGCTCTGCCGGGGGCAGGACGGCGTTTCCCTGCAAGGAGTGCTGAGCCGCGGCGAAGCCCTCGGTGTGGATATCCTCCGGCACCACGAAAAAGAGAAGCTCCTTGGAGTCAAAGAATTTGTAGGCGGTAAAAATAACGGATCCCCATTTTGCTTTCGGCATAGAACGGCCCTCCTGCGTTCATTGGGGCTGCTCTCATATCCCGGAGCGCAAAAAAGAAATGCCCCTCCGCCGTCCGACATGGGCAGAGTGACATTTATGATCTCACGACATGGGCAGAGTGACATTTATGATCTCACATTCTCTATGGGATATCCGGTCAGATCCGCCGGATATATGCTCTGTTATAACCGAAGTATGATCCATCTGGCAAGTGGTTTTTCCGGAGGTTTTTTCGGCCGGGAGGAGGAAGATTTCGACTTGACGCAGGGCAACTTTTGTATTATGGTGTACTTACCATCCATAAACAAGGGCAAACACGGTTTTGCCGGGCAGAAATCCGCCCATACTGCGTCGATCCCCTTGACCATACGGAAAGTATGCTCTGCGGGTCTTTCCTTGTCTGGCCGCATTTCTGCTCCGGCAAAACAGCAAGGCACCTGCCAACGATGGATCTTCGAGTGATTTTTGTTTTTTGAGATGCAGACGGCGCCCACCAAGACGAAAAGGACAAAAAGCGCCGGAAAGACACGCTGCCAGGCGTGATTTCCCTCGTCCATCGTTGGTACCGGACGTGGTACCAAAAATGGACATTGACAGGACAAAATTCCTGTCAGCGATCGGTGAGAAAAGTGTCCGGTTCGTGTCAGAAATCGGCCAGATCGGGGGAGACCTTGTTGTGACCGTTTCACCGCACCTGCTGCCAAGAGCATTTCGGCAGCAGAGGACATTTCAGCAGCAGAGAACATTTCAGCAGTGAAGGATATTTTTAGTAAGGAGGATTTTCCATGCCTACCATCAAAACCGGCATCCGCTTCTCCAAAAAGCAGCCGCTGAGCGAGCAGGAGCTGCGGCAGCTTCACGCCTACTGGCGTGCCGCCAACTATCTGACGGCCTGCCAGCTGTATCTGATGGATAACCCCCTTCTGGAGCGCCCGCTGGTCAAAAGCGACCTCAAGCAGACCATCGTGGGACACTGGGGGACCTGCCCCGGCCAGAACTTCATCTATACCCATCTGGACCGGGTCATCAAGCGCAACGATCTGGATATGATCTATCTCTCCGGTCCCGGCCACGGCGGCAACGCCATGGTGGCGCAGGACTGGCTGGACGGCAGCTATACCGAGGTCTATCCCAACATCACCCGAGACAAGGAGGGGATGCAGAAGCTCTTCAAGCGTTTCTCCTTCCCCGGCGGCATCCCCAGCCATGTGGCGCCGGAGACCCCCGGCTCCATCCATGAGGGCGGCGAGCTGGGCTACTCGTTGGCCCACGCCTTCGGCGCCGTGGCGGATAACCCCGATCTGATCGCTGCCTGTGTGGTGGGCGACGGCGAGGCGGAGACCGGCCCGCTGGCCACCTCGTGGCACGGCAACAAATTCCTCAACCCCATCACCGACGGCGCTGTGCTGCCCATTCTGCACCTCAACGGCTTCAAGATCGCCAACCCCACCATCTTCTCCCGCATGAG
>OBLF01001173.1_pt1 | contig 22934 bp, 18 predicted proteins | sample 1519231 | NCBI WGS metagenome assembly OBLF01 (sample SAMEA2602895, study PRJEB22501) | metagenome | reverse complement strand
TAGCTCTGACGCTGGATGCGATTGGGGGCTATTGTGGAAAAACCGTTCGTTTCTGTGATGAGTGATGTTCTTTCACATTTTCTTCACTGCAACGCTTGCCGCAACGCTTGTTATGAGTAAACTGTCGTGTAGATAGATTGTCGGGGAATGGAGCGAAGCTCAGATTCCTGACAAGGCGAGGCCCCGCAGTCGCGGGGTTTTCTTGTATCTGTGTGAGATATCTCAATTGGTAGAGGACGCCGGCTCAAACCCGGTGTGTTGTGGGTTCGATTCCCTCTCTCACGACTAGGCCACGCCCTTTTTGAAAACCAAACCGTCAAAAAACAATTTACGAGGATTCATACAGGTTGAGTTCTTCGGAGTTCCGTTTTTGCATGGGTGTTGTTTTCTTGGACCGGGGGCGTGGCCGGGGATGATTGGCAGAGTAGACGAATGCGGCGGCTTGCTAGGCCGTAAACCGTAAAAGGTTCGCAAGTGCAAATCTTGCATCATCCGCAGGATGGTCAGTAAGGCCGGTCAAGGTCGTGACTGTCGGTTGGGGTTTGACCGCCCGTGAACCGGCGTCGTGCAGAATCTCCGCACGGCATTGTGCTGATTCCCCGCTTCGCGTGGGTTGACGTCGGCTGAGGAGTGCCCCTTCCTCACCGGGGGGGCGGGAGTCTGGGATGGCTTCCACGGTGTCGAGCACGTGGAGTGCGCGCGGTCTGTAACACCGCTGCTTTTGGCGATGGGAGTTCGATTCTCCCCGGCACCACAACGCCTGCAAGAAGAGGCGATTTATAGGCGGTGACGGCTTCTTGGGTCATCGTCGGATGTCGGCGGCGGCTTCATGCCATGCCGTGCGGCGATAACTGAACAGCGCTCCCCTAGTGGGAGGCATGGCATTCTAGCTCATTGGAAGAGCGGCGCTCTCGTAAAGCGCAGGTTCGAGTTCGATTCTCGGGATTGCCTCTAGGAGCCGGTGGCTCGTGGACCAACATCCCCTGTATTTGGATTAACCCCGTTGGAATGCTCGCTCGCCACGCTCCCATCGGTTCCGCCCCCCCTTACCTGTTGGGAGGTTTTTCGTGCGTTGGAGAAATTCCCATCGTAAGGAGCGGTTCAATCCCGATTGGCCGCGTATCCGGCATGAGATTCTGGAGCGTGACCGGTTCGCGTGCCAGTGGCCTGTGACCGACGAGTTCGGTTTCACTCGCATCTGCGCCCAGCCCGCGAACGAGGTGGATCATAAGGTTCGTGCCATGAACGGCGTGGACGATGATTCGCCCGAGAACCTGTGGGCCTTATGCCAGTACCATCATTCGCAGAAAACCGCGCAGGAGTCCGCTGAGCAGCGGCGCATGAACCGTGAACGCCGGAAGGAAGAGCAATGGTATTCGCATCCGGCGTTTCAGTGAGCGGCTATGTGTGCATGGTGGCCGGCTGCGGGAATGCGGTGTATGCGCGCGGCTTGTGCCGCCATCATTATGACCGTGACCGGTATGCGGGTAGTCCGATTATCCCGTTTCGTACCCGCTTGTGCCCTATCGGCCATTATTTCCAGCCGTCTCGTGTTGACCAGATTTTCTGTTCCGGCAGGCATCGCAGCAAGTACAAGCGTCTATCGGATAAAGACCCTCTGAAGTATCCCCCTAATCCCGAAACCCCCTTGTTCGTCAAGCAGGTCGAGGCCGAGGACATTGAGCCGGATATTCGGGTGGAGTCGTTCACCGACGCGGATGTCATCGCGGAATGCGGTGGCGTGTGTGCGGTGTGCGGCAAGCGGGTCGATGTTGATTCTTCCGGGCCTGATGGTCCGGCGTTTAAGTGGAAGGTTCCTTTGGAGAAGTCGCGTCAGGCGACTTTGGCGAACCGACTTCTAGTCCACAACCGGTGCCTGTAGGCGGAACGCCTTGGCCCCGGAGTGCCCGGAATGGGCGGAATGGGGTTGAAGCATGGCTGGCAATGGTCATTCCGGTCGTAGCAAGGCCGGTAGGAATGTGGTTTTGAAAAGTCCTGATACCGTTATGGGTCTGGACTTGCCCGCGACCCGTCCTGATGGGCGTGAGTGGCTTGACTTGACGAAACGCTGGTACAGGTCGATGCAGACGGGGCCTATGGCTCCGCGCATGGGTATGGAGGCCGACTGGTTCTCGTTGATGGACTTGGCGAAGCTGAAGGATGATTACTGGCGTATGTCGAAGCCTTCTGCGGTGATGGCCGCTGAGATTCGCCAGCGCGAGGACTCGTTTCTTATCACGCCTGCCGCTCGTATCAAGGCGAAGATCGAGGCCATCGAGGCTGATGATATGAGTACAGGCACGGAACGTCCCGAGACCCGTGGCGAGGCCGTGAAGGAGGACGTTGACCGTCGCCGCCGTCAGTTGAGGGTGGTGAACGGTGGCGCATGACATCATTCCCCAGCTGACGCAATGGGAGTACGATCATTCCCTCGGCCATCTGGCGGTGTGGTGGATTGAGACGTTCACGCTTATCGGACGTGGCGACGGTATCGGCTTGCCCATGCATTTCGATTTGGACGAGTACCAGTTCATGATCGGCGCCTATGCGTTGAAGAGGAACGGCAAGCGCAAGTTTAACCGACTGTTCCTTTCCCGAGCCAAGGGCCGTGACAAGTCGGGCAAAGCCGCTGGCGTCGGCATGTTCGAGGGTTTCGGCCCTTGTCGTTTCGACCATTGGGCGCGTGAGGGCGAGACCTACACGTTCATGGGCGAGACCTACGAGTATCACGAGGGTGAGCCTGTGGGCAAGCCCGTCACCCAGCCCGAGGTCGTGTGCTTGGCCAATTCCGAGCAGCAGGCCGGCAACGTGTTCGAGTCCATCTACTACAACTGCGATTCCGGCCCCTTGTCCGATTGGAAGGGCATGGGCATGGATGTGGGCACGACCCGTATCATGCTTCCCGAGGGTGGCATCATCATGCCCATCACTTCGGGTGCCTCCAGTCAGGATGGAAAGCTGACCACCTGTGGTCTTGCCGACGAGACGCATCTTATGGTGCAGCCGAAGCTGTGGAACGTGTACAAGACCGTGGCCCGAAACCTCGGCAAGCGTGCCGGTACCGCTGGCACGTTCATGATGGAGACCTCCACGATGTACCGCCCCGGCGAGGGCAGTATCGCTGAAGCGTCGTACAAGTATGCGTGGGATGTGGCCGCAGGACGAATCAAGCATCGTGCCGGCATCTACTTCGACCATGTGTACGCGACGTTGGACGTGGAGGACTTCTCGGACGAGAAGAAGATGACCAAGGCCCTTGAGATTGCCTACGGCCAATCCTTGAAAAGCCCCGATGGGAAAGACCATATCATTCTCAAGGACGGCACCGACGTGCCGATCGAGAACAAGACCGGGCTGAGCGCCGATGGCCGTTATTCGCTGACCGATGGCGAGCTTGGCCCGTCCAAGGACGGGTGGCTGACGTTGGATGGCCAGCTTGACCAGATCTACCAGCCGGACACCGATCCCGCCGATTCGATTCGTTACTTCCTGAACAATCTTTCCAGCGTGCAGAACGCTTGGCTCAGGGAGTCCGACATTCAATCCCATGTCCTGTACAAGGACGAGATGGCCGGCTATCTGGGTTCCCGCAAACTTGAGAATGCTTGGCAGAAATTCGTCACCAAGAAGGAGCCGATAACGCTCGGCTTCGACGGTTCCGTGTCGAAGGACTCCACAGCCCTCGTTGGTTGCAGGGTGTCCGATGGCATGTTGTTCCTTATCAAGTTGGAGCAATGCCCTGACGGGCCGGAGAAGGCCACGTGGAGGGTTGACCGTGACGCCTTCGACCAAGCCGCCAGGGACATGCTTGACAAGTACAACGTGGTCGGCTTCTTCGCCGACGCCGCTTTCTTCGAGTCGATGATAGGCGCTTGGGAGAAGGACTACGGGAAGAAACTGAAGGTCGGACCACGCAAGAGCGGCGATCTCGTCAAGTTCTATACGAACAACTGGAAGAACGAGATGTATCAGGCCACGGAGAACGCGGCCACAGGTTTCCGCTACCCGTATGAGGAGCCTGAAGGCAGAAAGCCCGCGTTGAACAGCATCGCGTTGCTTGCCGACCCGCGACTCATCAACCATTTCCGGCATCCGCGCCGGGTGGACAAATCGTATGGCTACAAGATTCTCAAGGAGTCCCCGGCCAGTCCGAACAAGATCGATGCCTGCGTCGCGGGCATTCTCGCATACCGCGCACGCGCCCGCTATCTGGAGATAGCCGAGGAGAAGAGGCGTCGCGCGCCCATTCGCATCTACTAGGAGGTTAGCCCATGCCCGACGTGCAGCTTGCCATCAGGAACGCGACCGTCGAGGATACGGATGCATGGAACCTCACCCAGCTTGCCACGGCTTGGGGTCGCAGACTTCCCATGCTCGCCGTTCTGAAACAGTACAAGGACGGCAAAGAGCTTGTGGACTCCACGAGTGTGCCCGGCAGCACGAGCCCGAACGCGGCTCCCGTGTACCGCACCATGCGCGAGATAGGCACGTTGAATCTGGCCCGCCGTATCAGCGAAAGCGTGACCGACCGTCAGCGTCCGAACGGTTTTCGCAAGATATCCGACGAGAAGATGAAGGATACCGCCGCCGACGCCATGTACCAGGATTGCATGATGGACACGCTGCTGCGCTGCCACCTGTTCCCCGACACCGCGGATTACGGCGCCTCCTACGGCTTTGTGAACAAGGGGCGCGGGAAGAAGCTGGTGCAGGCGTGGAGCCCTTGGTGCTGCTACATGTCTGATGATGAAGATTCGGCCATCCATTACAGCTATGACGCCCGTGAGGGGGTCGAGAACATTCGCTTGTTTGGCATGGAACGCGACGAGGCCGGCAATATCAAACGCGTGTATTCCAAGCTCGCCACGCGCGAGAGCGAACGCACGGTGACCGACCCCGACGATGACGAGGCCGTGGCACAGCTCGCCATAGAAGGCAAGGCATGGGAGCCGGGCAACACTTGGGAGTGGGCACAGGGCGATGAGACCTACGATTACGCTCTAGCCTGTGAAAGTCTGCCGGTGGTCAAACTGCCAACGCCGGACGGCATGGGCATATTCGAGCCTTTTCTTGATACTCTGCGCCGTATCGACCGTCAGATTTTCGACCGCCTGTGCATAACCATGATGCAGGCGTTCCGCCAGCGCGCCATCAAGGGCGACATCAACCTTGAATACGGCCCCGAGGACATCGAGGTCATTCAAGGCCTGAAACAGGAGGGCGACCCCATCGACCTTTCCGAAAGGTTCGCCATGGGCCCCGCCGCACTATGGAACCTGCCGGACGGTGTGGAGATATGGGAATCTCAGACCACCGATCTGAACGGCCTGCAGAACGTCATCAACGCCGACATCAAGCATCTCGCGGCCACGGCCGGTATTCCGTTGGATATTCTCAGCCCTGACGTGCAGGGTTCCGCCAACGGTGCCGAGTTGAAGCGCGAGACGCTGCGATTCAAGGTCGAGAACCTGAACGCCCTCGCGTCCGAGGCCATCGGGCGTATGATTCGCATGGCGTTGACGTTGAACGGTGAGGGAAGCGCCGCCGATGACGATTTCGAGCTGATGTGGAAGCCCATGGTGTCCACGAGCAGTCTGGAACTCGCCCAATCCGGCCAGCTGAAATACCAGTCCGGTCTGATGGCACGCCGCACGGTTCTCACCCATGACTTCGGTTTCACCGCCCAGGACATAGCCGAGGATGACATGAATCGCATATCCGACCAGTTGACGTTCTCCGACCAATCGGCCGGTCAGCCCGTATTGCAGGGCGCCGTGCAGCCGGCGACCGGCTGGGATGAAACCACCCAGTCCGCCGTTAACGGTTTGAACGGAGACGAGAACGGCGACGGGGTTTCCGATAGCGTCACCAGTCTCGACGGCGTGGAGACGTTCTGATGGCGGACATCACCCAGATTCTCAACCAGCGCATGAGCCGGTACGAGCGCGAACGCGCCCGTCTGGTCGAGGAATACGTGACCGCCGCATGGAAGATGTGGCAGAGCCTGTCCCCCGCCGACTGGTGGAACGATGCCGTCACGCAGGGCGCGTCGGCAAACCTGACCTCACGGTATATGGCGTTCGTGGAGCGCATGCGCCGACTTGGCATAGCCTATGCCGACATCGCGCTCGGACTCGTCGGCGCCACCGCGCAGGGGCAGCTCCCGGAGTTCGAGGTGGTCAGGGACAACACGGACCCGTGGAAGATGATGCTCCGCCCCGTGGAATCCTACAGGGACGCTTCCAGCAAGGAGCCTCACTTGCGCCCGTCCGCGTGGGAGAACCTTGAGGCCGACGCGCAGCGTTCCGTTGACAGGTGGCTGGAAGAGGCGAACGAGCGTCTTGTGGATATCATCGACACCGATTCCATGATCGCCGGAACGCGAGCCACATTGGAACGCTACCGAGGGTCGGGCATTACGAGATACCGGCGAGTCATTCACCCGGAACTGTCCAAGACGGGCACGTGCGGCTTGTGCGTGGTCGCAGCCGACAGGGTGTATTCGATAGCGGCCCTTATGCCCATTCACGGCAACTGCCATTGCACCGTGCTCCCCATCACCGAGGACAACGACCCCGGTTTGAGACTCAACGACGATGACCTGAAACGCATCTACAAGGAGGCGGGCGGCACTACGGCTGCGAAACTCAAGCAGACCCGCGTGCTGACGCTCACCAACAGCGAGATAGGCCCCGTATTGAGCGCCAAGGAAGTCAAGCCACGCAAGGACGTGGAATGGCATCAGCCCGACGCGGATATGACCCGAGAGCAGATTCAACGAATGTTGGAGAGAGCCAACGTGTTCACCGAATACTACCGGAAGGTCGAATCGACCGGAAAGGCCGAACACTTCCGCTACGAGGAGCACACCTACCATTTCGAACCTTCGCCGCACCTGAAACAGGCGCTGGCGGCAAACCTTGCGTTCGCGCAACAACTCAGGGCGAGGCTCCGTCTCGCCGCATAACAGCAACCAAGTTGAAAGGAACCATCCCTGATGGCTGACAACGAGAACACCCCCATCGTCGCAACGACCGTGGACGGTGAGCCCGGAACGGGCGAACAGAACGACACCACGCCGAAGGCCGACAGCAACGACCTTGCCGACAAGGTGTCCATGTGGCAGGCCATGAGCCGCGAGAACGAGAAGAAGAGCCATGCGAACCTGAAGCGCGCCACCGAAGCGGAAAACAAGTTGGCCGACGTGGAGCACCAGTACGCGCAGGCTCAGGCCCAGATCGCCAAGCTCAAGGCGCAGGCCGCATACCCGCAGCTCACCGATGAGGTGTTCGCCGCCCTTGCACCCAAGGATGCGGACGCCGAAGCCATCGAGGAGTGGGCGAAGAACGCATCCCAGTTCATTCTTCCCGCGCAGACCGAAACGGTTGCCGACGATGGGAAGAAAGAAGAACAGCAGCAGCCCCTGCCCGCCTCCGTATTGGAGGGATACAGCCATACGGCGCCTCATCCTCAAGGTTCGACGGCCAGTGGCGGATTGACTGCCGCATACGATTACGGGCGCAAGTTCGCGTCCATCAACAACGACAAAAAGTAAGGAGAACCCCAATGGCTAACCCCGTGGAAATGGTTCACACCACCGGCTATACGGTGCCGCAGGACGACCAGTCCTGGCTTATCAACCGCATCACCGATGGCATTCGTGAGGCGCAGCTTGATCTGAGCCTGTTCACCGGCGACAAGGAGAAGGAGAAGAAGTACTTCGCCTCCATCGACCCGGATGATTTCAACGCCTGGCTGAAGTCAGGCATTCCGGTCGCCAAGGTCACCAGCACCGGCCTGTTCGGCCCGTATGACCCGGCCGCCACCGATGGCCGCCAGCTCAAGGTCGCCGGCTTCCTTGAAAGCCAGCAGCACGTGGTGTTCACGCGCTCCAGCTTCGAGAACCAGTATCCGACCGCCGGCGTGCGCTACATGGCCGTCATCGACCGCAACAACCTGCCGGTCACACTGGCGGAAGGCACCGTTTTCGAGGGTCTTATCCTCGACTACGACAAGTCCGCTGGCGGCGATGTGAAGGTGCTGTCCCCGTCCGCTGCCGGCACCGCCTACAAACTGCCCAACGCCACTGCAAGCGCACTGGGTGGCGTCAAGCAGGCCGCGAACGTCGCCAACCTCGCAACCAGTGCCGACGCCGCCGCCATCGTCACTGCGGTCAACACCCTGTTCGTCAATCTGCGCACTGCCGGTGTCATGGCCGCTAAGTGACCTTAATCATTCGTTTTCTGAAACCCGCCCCATGTGGCGGGTTTTTTTATACCCGAAAGGAACATCATGGCCCTTATCAACAAGGACATCATCACGCCCGCTGAAGCGTCGGCCATCGTGCTTGGCGCATATCAGTCCACGCGCGAGATTCTGCCGTTCGGCAAGATTCTGCCGGATGTGATGAACCCGACCGGTCTGAACGTGAGCTGGATTCCGAACCAGCCGCGCTTCGAGGTCGAGGAAATGAAGTATTCGACGTGGGATGCCGAAGCCCCGTATGACAAGACCACCGGTGGCGGCAAGAAGTCCTATACGGAGATGCTGCCGCTGCGCAAGCGCCACCGTATCAGCGAGCACGACATCGCAGCCGGACGTGTCGCCGCCACCGCCTCCGAGGCTTCCGACGAGCTGCGTGAGGCTCTTGCTCGACTCGGCACCGAAATGGCCTACCGTACGGAGAAGGCCAACGTCGCCGTCGCCGTGGACGCCAAGCTCGGCATCGACGAGTCGGACCTGACCGCCAACTGGGATTATGCGCGAGACGCCTCGCTCGCCGTCGAACTCAAGACCAACAACCTGTGGTCCAACGCGGCAAGCGACCCGATCAAGGACCTGCGCAAATGGAGCGACCTCGTGTACAAGGCCGAGGGCACCCGCCCGCGCGTCATGGTCACGACCCGCAAGGTCATGAACACGCTCATGGAGAACGCCGCCGTGATGAAGTACTTCTACGCGGGTCAGGCCCAGTCGGACATGCTGCCCGCCTTCATCGGCGAAGCCCAGGTGCGTGGCGTTCTTTCCTCCTATGCGAATATTAGCGACGTTCTGCTCGTTGATGAGACGTATGAGGAGTTCGCCCGCCAGCAGAAGATCATCCTGCCGGGCGGCGTCGCCTCCTTCTTCCCGGAGAACACCGTCCTGTTGCTGCCCGGCCTGAACGACACCGGCCTCGGATACACGGCCCTCGGCCCGACCGCCGAAGCCAAGCAGTCCACCGTGTACGGCATCAGCCGCCAGTACGATGCCGGCCCGATCGGCGCCATTCTCGACATCCCGTCCGCCACGCCGGGCTACGAGGCTTACGTGAACGGCACGATGCTGCCGGTTCTCGTCCAGTCCAACAGCACGTTCAAAGCGACCGTCCTCAACGGCTGAGCTTAAGGAGCCAGCATGTCCACGACGCTTATCGACAACATCGACTGGTTGAAGTACATGCGGCTCAACGCGACCGGGGAGCCGGAACTGTTCGACAAGGACACCGGCTTCCCCGATTCGTGGGTGAGGCAGCAGTGCCGTAAGGCCGCGTTGCTGTGCATGGCCGAATGCCCGAACGTGTACGCGCGGCTGCGCAGGCGGAGGCTGAGCGAATCGGATTTTGCCGGCGTGGTATGCGACATGGTTCTCCGTCTCGCCCGCCAGTACAAGTACAAGGCGGAATCGAACGGCAACTACTCGTACACGCGGCGCGACGACCAGCCGGTGGCTCCGGGCTACAATCCCAGTCCCCGACTGTTCGTCGCCAAGGACGAGAAGGCCATACTCGCCGGCTACACCAGTTCGCAGGGCGGCGGGCACATCAGCCTCGGCTTCGACCCCGGTTTCGGGGGCTGACCATGAGCCACCTGTATGACGGGGAGCAGCCCGAGGAGACCCACCTGTTCGATGACGTGGAGACCGAGCCCCGTATAACGGACGATCTACTGCACCGCGACATGATCGTGGTGCAGCCGATGAAACCGGTCGAAACCGTCTACGGTTCCGGCACGGTGCCGGATGGGGACGCCTCCTACTGTTACTGCTCGTTCGAGCTTCGAATCAATAAGAACAGCACGTTTTCCAAGAACTGGGCGCAGGACACCACGCCGCAAACGACCGGTGGCCTGCGTGAGGATGCGTTGGCGATCGTTCTCGCGCCGGAATGGCATGGGGACATCAACACGCAGTTCTGGCTCGATAACGCCTGTTACGAGGTTGACGGCCCGCCTATGGAGATGCGTCACGCCTCGGATGCCGCCCACCATTGGAACATCACCGCGAGATGCATCGGCCATGCGACCGAGGACAACGGGTTGAAACCGCCTGTCCCGCCCGAGGGGAGCCGCACATGGGGTACGTGAAGCTGAAGCCCGCAAGGGTGCTGAACCGTGACATGGCGATACTGTTCGGAGCCGAAGCGACCCGTCCCGTGGCGGAGAAGGTCGAAGCGAAAGCCAAGGCGCTGGCCGACATGAAGGCGAAGCATTCGTCCGTCGCCGACCGCATCGACATCAGCACTCACGCTCACGGCACGCACACCGCCGTCATCATGAGCGTCAAGGGCCGTGACGGTTCCGAGATCGCCTCTCACTTGGAGTTCGGCTACTTCAACCGGTGGCTGGAACACAAGTACGGCATCAAAAGCCCGCTGGCTTGGATGCCGGGATTGTTCATCATGTCGGAGGCGAAATATGTCTGACCCCACGATATTCGACCTTTCCGTAAGGGAACAGTTGGATGCGGTCGCCATGACACGCGCCTACCTGGACGCCGTCGAATGGAAGAACCGTGATTTCAGGCCGGTCATCCAACCGGAGGTCACGCCCGCCACGGATTCGCTCCTGTTGTCCCATGACGTGATTCTCTACCATTGCGGTGCTCCTGAGCAGCCCGACTGGAATCTGAAGGCTTGGATATGGCAGTACACGCTGTCTTTGACGGTGTTGGGCCGTGACCCGGAACGGGTGGCCCGCATCTGCGGATGGCTGCACCGTTGCATATCCGCATGGCCCTACCGGCCCGGCACCGACTATGGGAAGATCGGGCGGATAGTGGACAATCCCGGTTTCGAGTCCCGGTCTTCCGGCGACATGACCAGTTCCAAAAGCATCGTCGCGTGGACTTCCACGAAACGCATACAGGCCGCGTCCCCACGCGGCTGACCTTATCTGAAAAACCATCAATCACACAATCAGACCCCGCACGCCTACACGGCTGCGGGGTTTTCCATATTTGAAAGGAAAACGATATGGCTGACGAAATCGGCATCCACGACGACGGCGTGTTGACCGCCGTCCGAGGAACGATCTTCATGGCGAAGGCCGAGACCATCATTACCTCCGCACTGCTCAAGCAGTTCACCGTCGAGGCGGCGACCGTGGGCGTGGGCGACGGCATGTGGACGAACCTCGGCCACATGTCGAACGACAACCTGCCCGAGTTCGCGTTGGACGGCGGCGACGCCACCACGTTGAGCACTTGGCTCAAGGCGGCGTTCCGCACCCAGTACGCCCAGACCACCGGCACTGTGACGTTCAATTCGGTGCAGGGCGACAAGGGCACGTTCAAGACCTTCTACAACGCGGTCGATATGACCGGCGCCGGCGTGGCCTTCTCCTTGGAGAAGACCCCCATCAACAAGTCCCTGTTCATCCTGTGGTCCGACACGAACACGACCGGCCGTGCCGGCCTGCTGCTGCCGAACTCGGACATCGCGTTCTCCAGTCTGCCTGCTCTTTCCACGGATTCGTTCGTGGAGTTCTCCGCTCAGGCGAACATCAAGACATCCAGCGTGCTTCCGCATGACAAGAACGGCAAGTTCACGTCCGTCGCCTACTTCGCGCCGTCCGACTTCACGGTCTGACCCGTCTCTTCCTTGCCGCGTCTCCTATCCGCGCGGCAAGGAACCCCCTCTTTCCACGGATAGGGCTTTTCAGAATCATTCTTTTCCACGGATAGGAGCCGATGATGGCAGAGAACACTAAGAACACGACCGACAACGCGAAGATGCCGGAGACATGGGACGAGCTCAAGGAGCAGCCGCTGTTCGCGGGACTGCCCGACATGGCGAAGCCGCAGGAGCTGAACGTGGCCCAGTCCGCCGAGTTCTCGGTGACATGGCAGCGCATCTCCGAACGCAACGGGAAACTGGGCGACATGGGCTTATTCGGCGACGATGAGGCCGACAAGCCGAAGAAGAAGCCGAAGTACGACGAGTCCGAAGCCGTCATCCTCATGGCCGAGATCGTGCAGTACGCGGACATGTTCTACCGCGAAATCGCGGCCGACGAGAAGCAGTGGGACGAGTTCACCCGTGGCCGCACCTTGGAGAACCTGTACGTGCTGCTGGTGTCCCTGACCACGTTCTATTCGGTGGCACTGGGAAAATCAAGCGCCTCCAAGACGCGCTTGGAGAATGCAGAGTAGCGGTCTCGGCCGACTTCCAACGCTTCTACAACATCAACCTCCCCGCCAGTATGGGCCGCATGGAGCCGTCATGGCTGTGCGACCTGCTGGACGGTTTGGAGGGCGTTGACGGGAGCCTGTACCGCGCGTGGATGGCCGAACACCATCCGCTCCCACGGGAAGACGCGAAAAGCATGCCGCGTCTTTCCTACCTCACCTACGGGCAGTCGCAGATGCTGATGCTCAGCATGACGAACCAGCTTGAGATGATTCGCGTGATGATCGCCCGCATGATGGGCGACAAGAAGTCGAAGCCGCAGCCCGTCTATCCGCCCGGCACCGTGGTCAAGCCCGATTCGGTCGGGCCGAAATCGTTCTCCACGGCGGGCAAGTCGTTCGCCCAGATCACGGGCATGTTGGGTGCCGTGTTCGGCGGCAACAGTTTCTAGCAGAAAACCCCTCGCATTCCACGAGGGGTTTTCGTTTATCCTCCCGGAGGTTTTCTCATGGCCTTGTATTCCGCTGGCGCGGTCGGCGTCGATATTCGCCCGGACACCGATAATTTCTGGAAGATTCTCAACGCGGAACTGCATTCTCGTCACCCTGAGGTCACCGTTGATGTGAACACGAAGGGCGTCGCACGCGCCAAGGAGCAGATGCGCGACCTTGACGGCAAGACCCTCACCAACGTGGTGAAGATCGACGGCGACCCGTCCGGCTTGCGTGCCATCGACAAGGCCATGCAGGCCCAGCGGAAGCAGTGGGAGAAGAAGCCGGTCACAAGCAGGTTCGACTTGGACGATACGTCGTTCAATGAGAAGATTCACCGGCTTTCCAACCAGATCAAGCGGACCGCCGGCCAGACGGAGGCGTTCGTCAAGAAGTCGCAGAAATCCGTGGCCGACAGTCTTCAGGACAGTCTCTCCCGCATGCGTTCGGCACGCGCCCTCTACGACAAGGAGGCCACGGCCGCATCCCGCAGGCAGACCATGCTCATCAAGGACGAGCACGCCGCCTACGACATGTACGCGGAGGCCATCGAGAACGGGCGCAAACGTCAGGAGCAGTTGACCCGCAGCCAAGCCGATGTCAGTAAGACCCTTGACTGGTCCATCAAGAAGATGAAGGAGCTGCGCGAGGCCGGGAACATCGACACCGCGAACTGGTACAAGAACAGTCGCATCCCCGAGCTGCGCGAACAGCTCAAGGGCCTGAAAGCCGACCTGAAGGCGGTAGGCAAGGAGATAGCGGAGAACAAGAAGGCGCAGGACAAGCTCTTCTCCGCCGATTTCGACAACAAGGTAGCGGCACAGCAGCGTCTTATCGACTCCAACACCAAGAAGTGGGAGAAGGCGACCGACGCCATCTCCAAGTATTCGGACGCCGAGCTCACGCGCAAGGCGCGGCTCAAAGACTTCAACCGTGAGAACGACCGGCTGTTCTCCGGCCTGAACAAGATTCTCGACCTTGAGGAGAAGTCCGAGAAGCTGAACCGCAGGCAGCTCCAGCAGCTGTCGAAGCTCACGGCCGGCCAGAAGGCGTTGGCCGAGGTGTTCGAAGACACGGGAACCAGCGTCAAACGCCTCAACGCGGTACAGAACGATTCGCGCCGCACGATGGACAAGCAGCGCAAGACCGCCCGCGAACTGACCAGCCTGTTCGACGAGCAGGAGACCCAGATCAACGCGCTTTCCGCCGCGTTCCAGAAGTTCAAGCCCATGGGCATCGACAAGAACCTCGGCAAGGAGCTCAACAATACCTTCGACCAGCTGAAGAAGCTGCGCGACTTCGCATCCCGCAAGCCGATCACCGCCAAAGCCACATTGGATAAGACCCAATGGGACAAAAAATACGCGGAACTGATGTATGACGCGGAGAAGCTGCGCGCCAAACTCGACCGGGAGCATGAGGTCAACGTCCGCGTCAAGGTGTGGGAGGACAACGCCGACAAGCTCGAAGCCCGGTTGGAGAAGCTGCGTCATACGCGCCTCGACATTCCCGTGGACTGGCAGGTCGATCAGGAACGAATCATCGCGTCGATGCGTGAGACCGCCGCCAAGATCAAAGCCAATCCCGAACGTCGTTGGGAGCTTGAAGCCGACCTCGACCTGCAAATGCATCGCGCCGAGGAGAAGCTGAAGAAATTCGAGGACAAGAACGACGAGCTGAAGATGGATTTGGACTTGGAGACCGCGTTGGCCCGAGCCCATCTCGCCTACTTCACCCGCCCCCGCACCATCGACATCTTCGCTAATTTCAAGGGCACTGACCTTGGCAAGATTTTCTCCGGCATGACCAGTGGTGCGACCGGTTTGAAGGGCGTGCAGAACCAGTTCGACAGTCTTGTGAACCTGTTCGACAAGCTCGACAAGGTGGTTCCCAAGTGGTCGATTCTCGGTGCCGGCGTCACCGCGTTGGGTGCCGGACTCCTGAACCTGGGACGCACTGCGGGCGGTGTCGGCGTCAGCCTCGTGTCCATGAGCAAGGCCGCGTTGGCCGCTCCCGCCGCGTTGGCTGGTCTGGCGTCCGCAGGCTACGTGGGCTACCGGGTGTTCGGTGATTTGAAGGAAAAGTTCGATGTTACCAAGACCTCGCTGGCGAACCTGAACAAGGAGTTGGGCGACAACGCTTGGAACGAGTACGGGGATAACCTGTACCGTCTCGCCAACGACGTGGCCCCCTCACTGTCCAAGGGTTTGAATGGTATCGCCGTCGAGGAAGGCAAGGTGCTCAACGGGCTTATCGACGTGGTGCGCCAGTCGAACGAGGCCGACCAACTACCGCGTATCTTCGAGAACACTCGTCTCGCGGTGTCCGAACTGAACCCGGGCTTGCAGTCACTGGCCCGCGCGTTCCTCGGCTTGGGCGACCAGTCCAGCCAGTATCTGCCCCGCATGGCCTCCTACATTTCCGACGTGGCCGAGAAGTGGGCGAACTGGGTGGATACCGCCGAACGTACCGGTCAAGTCTCTAAGGCGATGGAAAAGGCCATCGAACAGGGCGGCTATCTGAAATCGTCCGTGTTCGACCTGATAGGCGTGTTTGAGGGCACGTTGGGTACTCTGGCGAAGACCGAGAACGGTATCCAAGGTTTTTCCGAGGCTTTGGAGAAAGCCAACAAGGCCGTTCACACCATCAAGTTCCAAGAGACTTTGGAGGCTTGGAGCGCTGGTGCGCAGGACGCGCAGGACAAGATGCGCAACGCTTTCAAGGATATTGGCGACGCCGCGTACTCGTTGAAGGACACCACTCGCGCGGTGTTCGGTGACGCGGGCCAGATCGTAGGCGAGGGCATCACTGGGTTGAGTCGCGTGTTGCAGCAGTCCGGTGGTGGAATCCGCGATTTCAGTTCCGGTGTCCGCGACGGGTTCAGCCAGGTGTTTGACGCGGTGGGTGACGCGGGCCCCATGTTCTCCGATTTGGCGAGCATGGTGGGCCAGTTGTCGCGCACGTTCGGCGGCACGTTCGCGTCCGCTTTGCGTACCGTGAGCCCGCTTATCAGCACCATCGCCAAGGGTGCCACCGGCGTGGCCCAAGCGTTCGACTCGTTGCCGGGGCCGGTGAAAAGCATCATCACATTGTGGGCCACGTTCGGTCGTGCGGGCAAGACGGCGTTCGAGTCGTTGAAGACCGGCATGTTGCAGAACATCCAGTCCACGATGCGATACCAGAAGATGCTCAGCGAACTGGGTTTGAGCGCCGAACAGGCGTCCGTGAAAATGGGCACCCTGATTAAGGCGATGAACCAGTTGCGTTCCGGCAATTATGCGGGTATTCTGTCCGGTGCCATCAGCGAGGTCAATTCCCTCGGCATGGCGGCGGAAGCTAACTCGAAGAAGCTGCTCCTTCCGGGGAACGCTGCCAAGGAGACTTCCAAGGACATGGGCGGCTTGGTCGGTGCGAACGGTCAGGCCATCGCCTCCATCCGTTCGGCCGGGGAGCAGGCCGAACAGCAGTCCGGCAGGTTCGGTTCGTTGAAGACCGGCGTGAAGAACCTGTGGGATGCGTTCGGCGGCTGGACGACGGTTGCCGGTCTGGGAATCAGCGCGGGCATCGCCGTCATCGGCAATGCGATATCCGACTACACGACGAAGGCGGAAGCATCCAAGCAGGCGATGGACAAGGTCATCGACGGCATGAAGGGCATCAAGTCCAACGCCAAGGAGGCGGCGGACGCGTTCAACGATTTCAAGTCGGAGACCACGAAACAGTGGGATGACCCGTCGCTCCTGTTCGGCAAGGACGGTGGCGGCGCGGTCACTGAATGGCTCGTCAAGGTCAGCGGCGGCTACACGTCCGCAGCCGACGCGGCCAAACGTCTGGGCATCAATACCAGTACGCTGACCGATGCGGTCAGCGGCAACGAGGCCGGCTACAAGAAGCTCGTCAAACAGTTGGAGGCGCAAAGCAAGGAGACATACAAGGCCAGCGACCAGTACGGCATGATGGTCGAGAAGCAGACCGATGCCGCCATCGCCGCCGACACGCTGTTGCAGGCGTTGAAGAAGCAGCACAAGGAAGGCTTGGAGAAATCCGTCAAGGAGCAGATGAAATATCTGCGTTCCCTCGAACAGATCTCCGATTCCTCCTCCGCGCTGTCCGACAAGCTCAGCTCGCTCGCCACGACGGTCAAGGCGAACGGTCAGGCGTTCAAGGAAAACGGCGAACTGGCTGACGCCAACAACGCCGCCTATGTGCGCACCGACAAGGCGATGAAGGATGTGGCCGCTACCGCGTTGCTGTCCGCCCATCAGCTTCTCTCCTATGGTGAGAAGAACGGTCAGGTGGAGGAGTACACGCAGAAGGCCGCAAACTCCATTTATGAGGCGCGTGAGGCCATCGTGCAGCAGGCTCAGGCCGCTGGCATGAGTGAGGAAGCTGCTGAAAGGTACGCTGATTCGCTTGGTCTGATTCCCTCTGATGTGGGTACCACGATCACCGCTCATTCGGAAATCGCCCAAGATGCGGTGGATAAGCTCGTGCAGGGCATATCCGGTCTGACCGATGGTGAGAAAGAGATCGTTATCCGGCTACGTGAAGCTGGAGTGGTCACCACGTTGGACGGTGTTCTCAGTCTTGTTGAGCAGCTGATGAAAGGCGACTTGTCCGAGAGGGACCTCACATTGCTGTTGAACGCGAAGGGCAATGCTCGCTGGGAGACAGGCGAGGTCAAGGAGAATCTTCTTGCTCTCGGCATGTCCAAGAAAGCCTACAAGTGGCTGTTCTCAGGTGAGGGCAACGCTGAGGAGCGCATGCAGAAGGTCAGGGACGAGCTCGGCTATCTGAACCTGACCGACGAGCAGATACAGTGGATTCTCGACTGTATCGACCACGCTTCCGGCAAGATAAAGGACGTGGAGAAGAATAAGGTTCCCGCCGCCAAGGGCGTCAGCTTCAACATCGACGCCAACGATGATGACGCTCAGGTGAAGCTCGCTACTTATCAGTCTCTTGACGGCCAGCCTATCGCACGCGCGAAAGCGTATGTGGATGGCGACAATACGGACGCCAACGAGAAGTTCCAAGAGGTCAGGTTCTATGACGGGTTGACCATCGCCCGCCCGTGGGGTCGTGTTCTTGGAGAGAATGAGCAGGCTCGTCAAGCGTTCAAGGACACGGCAGCGTATGACGGTGTGACCATTTCACGGCCTTGGGGTCGCGTTCAAGGTGAGAACGAGGGTGCACGCAAGGCGTTCCGTGACACCGCATGGTACAACAACATGACTCTCGCCACAGCATGGGGTCGTGTGCAGGGCGACGATGATCCGGTGAAAACAACGTTCCAGTATTGGCGTCGGCAGTCCGGCACTGTTCTTGCCACCAATTATGTGGATATTGTCACTCGTCACAGCAGTGATGGCAAGGTCTCCGCCGCTACCGGTGGTCGTATCTATGGTCCCGGTACTTCCACTTCCGATTCGATTCCGGCGATGCTGTCCAATGGTGAGATGGTGCTTCGTGCCGCAGCCGTCAAGAAGATTGACGCCTTGTATGGCAGGAGTTTCCTGAACACGTTGAACGCGGTCGGCAGTGTGGAGAAAGCCATGCAACCGTCCGCGTTCGCGTTGAACGCTCGCAGGAAGTCTCAGGCGTATGCGACCGGTGGCCGCGTATCCACGGCGAACGGCTCGTGGAATGTCGAAGTCAACCCGGTGATAAAGGTCGAACTTCCCGCGAATACGGGGAACACGACGAACAACACGGTGACTATCAACGGCGTGGAGTCCTCCGACCGGAGGATAGCCGACGCGGTGGAAACCCTTGTCGCTTCCGCCACCCGGAAACGCAACATGCGTCCGCGCTGACCGTCAGAGAACCGTTGCAAGCCAGTTTGTTTCAGCTTGCAACGGTTTCCTCCTGTTTCCTAACATCGTCAAGAAAGGTTTGTCATGGTTGAAGGTGCCGGCAATATCATCGGCGGCGGCTGGCGTTGCTGCGTACAAGCCGATATCGTCTCGCAGAACGCGACACAGGCCGTCATAGGCGTGCACATCATCTACCGTCGCACCGACCCGTCGCGCTGGGTGGCGTCCGATGCCGTGTCCGGTGGCGCTTGGGTCAATGGCGTGAGCACGAGCACGAACACGGTGAACTTCGGCTACCGGTCCTTCAACGGCGACGTGGATTTACACACCCAGCAAGTGACCGTCACGAAGCAGGAGTCCGCGCAGACGTTCTCCTGCCGCGCGTTCCTGAACATCCCATATGGTTTGCCGGGACGGTCGGAAGCGCATGTGAACCTCACGGTTCCCGGCATCACGTATGCGAAACCGAACCCGCCGAAGAACGTATCATGGACGCGGGTCAATGATTCAAGCGTGAAGGCCGCATGGCAGTCGAACTATGATAATGCGGCGCGAAAATATTGGAAGCAGATCTACGCAGACCAGTGCGTCGGCTTGAACGGCGGCACACAAGGCGCGTGGGGTCTGGTCAAGGCGTTGAACTGGGACGCCTTGAACTATTCGTACACGGGGTTGAAGGCGAACGCCCGATACCAGTTCCGTGTCGCGGCCCAGAACCCTGGCGGAGTGTCCGACCATGTGTACTCGGGCTACATCTACACGACGCCGGCCGCCCCCGTGGCGGTGAACGCGGTGAAACTGTCCGAACAGTCCGTGCGCGTGACCGTGGATGCGTCGAAATCGTATGTGTATGGCATCAGACTGCGGCGCAGGGTGAACGGCGGCGAATGGGCCGACATAACCGGAGGCACCCCCGGTGCGACGGCCGAAGGCTGGCTTCCCGACATAAACGGAATCCAGAACGTCACGTGGACCGACACCGCAGCTCCTGCGGGCCAAGTCCAGTACGCGGCGTTAGTGGGAAGACCTGTCTACGGCGATGACAACTCCAAGACCACGCTCTTCTCCGACTGGACGTACAGCAACACTATCCAGACGGCCGTGGCCCCTTCCGCGCCGACGATTCTGAACCCGACGCAGAACGGCGCGTATGTTGTCAATCAGCCGATGACGGTCGCTTGGAAACCGAATCATCCTGACGGTTCCGCCCAATCCGCCGCGCAGGTGGAGGTCACCGACCCCTCGGACGTTACGGTCATCGAAGAGCAGACCACGAACACCAGTTATCAGCGCACGCCCAAAAGCTGCGGCTCGTATAGGATTCGCGTGCGCACCAAGGGTATCCACGCCGACTGGGGCGCATGGTCGAACTACGTGACCTTCACGGTCGCGAAATATCCGAACATCAGCATCAACAAGCCTTCCGGCACCATTACGGCGACACCGTTCACCGTGGCGTGGACCGTGGCGGACGATACGGGCGTCAGCTCGCAGACGCTCATCATCCAGTCGGACGGCGTGGAGAAATACCGGAAGACGATGGACGGTTCCACGCGAAGCCTGAGCATCGGCGCAAGCCAGTATCTGCCGAACAACAATTCGACGTTGACCATCACGCTCGTGGTGCGCGGCGGTTCCGGCTTGGAATCCAGCACGAGCGTCGTGAGGGACGTGGACTGGCCGGACCCGGCCGAGCCGATGGCCGCGATAGAGTCGAACAATGATTACGCGGCGTTGGTCATCGTGTCGTTCGGCGTGCCGGAGGAAGGCCAGTCGGAGACGGTCAGCGCATCCGTCATCCGTGTCATGCCTGACGGTTCGGAGGTGCTTATCGCCTCGAACCTGTTGGACCAGCAGTTGGCCGTGGACCCCATTCCCCCGTTGAACACCGACTTCCATTACAGGGTGGTCGCGTATTCGGCTATGGGCACGACCATCGCACGCATGGTGGACGCGCGCATCGAATCCGGGTTCGGAGTGTTGAACTTCGGCACGGATGCGGGTCAGACGTTATTGCTCGGCTATAACAACACGGTGTCTCATAAGCGTTCCCATTCGACCAGCGAGTTTCATTTCGCGCGGGGCGACGGGGCGAATGCTCTGCCTTCCAGCTACGAATTGGACCAGTTGGATTCCACGGTGAGCGTCACCGGCGTATGGGAGTGGGACCAAGCGTTGTGGCTGCGGATACTCTCGTTGGCTGACGGATACCCTTACGCATGGTATCGGGAGCCTTCCGGCCTGCGTGTCTACGTGAAGGCGGAACAGTCCGTGAGCGTTGACATCGCGGACAAGAAGAACATCAGCTATTCCGCCGACCTAACCCAATTGACATGGGAGGAGCCCGTCCTATGAGTGATTGGAGCAAGCCTTTCAAGGTCGCCTACCGTGTGATGCGAGTCAACAGGAACACGGGTTTGGAGACCGGACGGTTGGATTGGGTGATATCCGGGGGCAGCATCGAACGCAACCAGGACACCAATATCTGCGAATCCGGTTCCCTGACCGTGGAGGGGGCGACCGACCTGGGCACCGACCGGCTACGGATATGGGCCGACTGCACGTGGCATGACGGTTCCACGGCAAGTGTGCCGTTGGGCACGTTCCTTCCCAACATCCCCAAGCGCAGCGTGAACGGCAAGGAATCTTCCAGCCAACTGGATTTGTACGGGCTGCTGCAAGAAGTCGATGACGACATGTTCGAGTCGCCGATAACGATAGGCAAGGGCAAGAAGGCCGTGACCGCCGCCGCCGACATCCTCAAGGGATGCGGGCTTCAGGTCGCGGCCTACAATCCCGGCAATTACACGCTGAAGGATAATTGGACGTTCGGTTTGAGGTCCGATAAGGACAAGGACAAGGGCAGCACCAAGCTTGACGCGGTGAACGATCTCTTGGATTTGGCCGGATACTCCAGTGCGAGAACCGACGAGTACGGGCGCGTCATATTGGAGAAGTATGTGGAGCCGGGCAAACGCCAGCCGAAATGGACGTTTCAGGAGGGTGCGAACGCCACGTTCCTCACCACCATGACCGACGAACGCGACCTGCGTGAGGTGGCGAACGTGGTGAAGGTCACCTACTACAACACGGACAAGGAATACGTTTCGACCGCGATTGACGATGACCCGGCTTCGGAGTTCAGCACTGTCAGCCGTGGCCGCAGGGTGGCTCACGCCTACGAGTATTCCAGCATCCCCGACGAGGTGACTACCGACGAGCAAGGCAGGAAACTCGCCTCGGACAAGGCGTTGGAACTGCTACGCACCGAACAATCCGTGATTCACAGGGTCACGTTCACGCACGTGTACGCTCCTTTGAATCTGACCGACGTGGTGGACTTGGAGTATCCGACCGGCTCGGTTTCCGGCAGGTTTGCGATACGCGCGCAGAATATCACTTTGGAGGCCGGTATTCCCATCGAATGCGAGGCCCGTACCTTCCAGCGTCCAAGCGAACCAACAACAGTGAAGGCATAAATGCAGTCGAACCTGATAAGGGCCGGCAATCGTCTGGCCGAAATCATGCCCTCCCAAGTGGGGGCGGAAGCCACCATCACGCGCATCGGCACCATCAACACGGTGTACGACACAGGAGGGTATTGGACCGCTGACGTGGATATGAGCGGCGGCACGCTCATGGGATTGCAGATGACCACGGATTGTGTGGGAGCCCGAGCCGGTGACAGGTGCGTGGTGGAAACCTACGCGAAAGTCGCCATCGTCACCGGCATCCTTGCGCGTCCGGGGTGCGGATGCTCCCCCTTGTTTGAGTGGTCGAGCACGTGGAGTGGTACCCCTGGGACTGAGCCTGAGAGTGGTTATCTTGAGAAGACTGCGACTGTTACTTGCGGGGGGCTTATCCTGTGCGAGGTTGCGGCCGCGATCAGCGGTACCGGCGAATACGGTATGGCGTTCGACTTCTTGGACGCGAACGGTGAGCGTAAAGCGTATTGGTGTTCCACGTCGCCGCAGAAGAACGGCGGCACGTTGAGGTGGGTTGCTTCCGGTTCTGTGCGGTTGCCTTACGGCTCGTACACGGTGGAGGTCACGGCGCTTCTTTGGGGGACGGGTTTCCTTGTCGGCCATGATTTGGCTGGTAATAGGCTGCGGTGGTGTGACGCCACGTTTGGGGGTGAGAGGGGTTTGCGGTTTGCGCGGGTGGGGTTGGGGGTGAAGGGGAGGGGCCCGCGCTTGCGCGTTTTGTTTAGCATAACTATATAAGCTCGTCACAGAGCATTTG
>OBLF01001172.1_pt1 | contig 22951 bp, 20 predicted proteins | sample 1519231 | NCBI WGS metagenome assembly OBLF01 (sample SAMEA2602895, study PRJEB22501) | metagenome | reverse complement strand
AGCAGGGGCAGCGGTCGCAGAGTGCGAGGGGCTTTTGCCCCCGAAGCACGATGCGGGTACCGCAACCCGACATTATCGAGTATTTTGGCAACGCAGATGCCGTGCCGCAGCCGCCGGAGCGGTGCTTAAGCCGTAAGACGGGAATTGTGCGGTGTTGCCATAAAACCAAAGGGGGGGGATACCCAATGCATGAACAGAATGAAAGCCAGCCCAAAGCATTCATAAAAATTCTTTTTGCCCTGTTTACGGCGCTGCTGGTTGTGGTGCTTGGGTATCTCTGTATCCAGATTTACACGATCTTCCACCGAACTTATAAAACCGAAACCGCCATTGCCTACACCATGTCGGATAACATCACGCTGAAAGGCGTGGCAGTGTTCCAGGCAGTGGATGTGCCTGGCAGCGGTAACCTGGGATATGTGGTGCAGGATGGTGAGCGCGTCAGCGCGGGCACCATTCTGGCGGAACAGTATACGGATGATTCCCAGGGAGCAATGCGGGAACGGCTGGACCGGTTGGATCGTGCGATTTTGCTGCTGACAAAGTCGGAAAATTCCTCCGGCAGCGATCTTTCGGTTCTGACCACCCAGACGCGCACGGCGCTGTATAACCTGCTGGACCAGATCGACACAGCATCTTACGGCGCAATTCAGGATGCTGCGGAAGATTTTTTGCTGGCGCAAAATAAACTGCAGATCAGCACCGGCCAGGCGGCGGGCTTTGGCGAGGTGCTGGCCAGCCTGCAGGCCGAGCGGGACGGCATTGCTGCCCAGCTGAACGGCCTGCAGACGATCGAAGCGGATACCAACGGGTATTTTGTCTCATCTGAAAGCGCCGCCCCGGTGGTGCGGGATCCCACGGAACTGGATGCCATGAGCCCGGCTGATCTGCAAAAGATGATCAACGCAGGGGAGACTCCGTCCAATGCCGACCTTGCCGGGCATATTGTAACCGGGTTTTCCTGGCGGTTTTATGCCGTGTGTTCGGCAGACCTCGCCGGGCGGTTGAACGGCCTGTCCCGCGTGAGCATCAGCGTTCCGGGCAAACAGGAAGAGCCTTTGGCTGCCACCGTGGTGGATGTGACCACCGACGAAGAAACCGGCCTTGCCAAAGTGGCGCTGGAATGCCGCAGCATCAATGCTCAGGTGCTCTGCCTGAATTATGAGGAAGCCGAAATCAGCCTGCACACCTACCAGGGCATCCGCATTGACCGCAGGGCCCTGCATATCGTGAACGGCCAGCGCGGCGTATATGTCAAATACGGCGATTTGCAGCGCTTCCGCCGCATTACCATTTTATACGAGGACGATACCTACATCCTTGTACCGGAAGGCGGCAAAGTGGGGGAGGATAACGAGCTGCGCCTGTACGATGAGGTGATCGTGGAAGGCAGCAACCTGCAGGACGGCAAGCTGCTGTAAGGACAGAAAACGGGCGTTTTGCCCCACATTCTGTTATATTTGTATTGACAACGAAGCAAAAATGGAAGATAATAAATACTGTATAGTTGTGACAAAAGCCGATCGGGGCTTTTTTTGTGCAATTTATACAACTAAGCAAACGTAAGGAGTAACTGCCATGTCCATGATAGATGGTTTGAGAAACGTCCTCGGAATCAACCAGGATCCCGAAGCAGATTCCTATGTGGATGATAACGAAGAGGATGATATCTTCCCTGGCGGTGGTCAGGGCGGTTCGCCAGCCCCGGAAGAAGCCTACCCCACGCAGGAAACTGCTAAGCAGCACAGCAACAAGGTGGTCAATATCAACGCTACCACCCAGCTGCAGGTTGTACTAGTCAAGCCGGAACGTTTTGACGATGCTGCTGCCATTGCAGACCAGCTGAACGCAAAGCGCACCGTTGTGCTGAACCTTGAATCCACCAACAAAGAAGTCTCCCGCCGTTTGATCGACTTTTTGTCCGGCGTGGCTTACGCCAATAACGGCCAGATCAAGCGCGTAGCAACCAGTACATTCATCATTACCCCGTATAACGTTGATATTATGGGCGACCTGCTGGACGAGCTGGAGAACAATGGCGTCTTCTTCTGATACAAGGACCCGCGGCTTTGTGCCGCCGCAGAACGAGGATGAACGCTTTTTGATGCGCCGGGTGGAAGAACTTTGCCGTACCGCCATGCAGCGTGGCATCCCGCGGGCAACGGGCTTCCTTTCGGATCGCGAACAGGCCCTTGCGCAGGCCGCGCTCAACCGTGAGGACTGCGATTTTGCCCGCTTTCAGGGCGGCTGGCCGGATGCGGAACGCAAAGTGCTCTGCATTGAACCACCGGATTCCTGGCCGGAAGAGCCAGTTGCGGTGCTGCATTTCACAGCGCCGCAGCAGGGCGGCAGCGCCGTGCCGGGCCACCGTGACTATCTGGGGGCAATCCTGGGTCTTGGCCTGGATCGTGCCTGTTTGGGGGATATCCTGCCGGATCCGGCCGATGCCCGCAGTGTGTATGCCTTTGTGCTGGAAGATAAGGCGGATTTTATTGCTTCCAACCTGACGGAAGCTGGCCGCAGCCCGGTGCATGTCGAGCGCTGCAATGCCGTGCCGGAAGAAGTCCTGCGCGGGCCGGAACGCCAGACGCAGGATGCAACGGTGCCATCTTTGCGGGCAGATACCGTATTGGCAGCCATGATGCACACCTCCCGCTCCATTGCGGCGCAGGCAATCCAAAGCGGCAGGGTGGAAGTGAACCACGTTCCGCTGCGCACCGCCCATGAGGATGTGTTTGAAGGCGATATCTTCACCGTGCGGGGCGTTGGGCGCTACCGTCTGGTGGCAATCGGCGGCAAAAGCCGCAAGGACCGCATCTTTATCACGTTTTATCAGTATTGAACATAAAACCTGAATGTGAAACCCATGGGCCGGGGCAGCCCGGCAGCCGTGCCGAACGGTAAAATTTCGGATACCATTCCGGGTGTGTGCCACCCGAAACAGGAGGAATTTGGATGATTGCTTCGGATGATGTGCGCCGCGTGACCTTTGACCGTGCCATGCGCGGTTATCGTTGTGAGGACGTAGACGATTACCTCAAACAGGTTGCGGACAGCATCGACAGCCTGGCCGCAGAAAATGATGACCTGCAGAAAAAGCTGGTCATACTGGCCCAGCGCATTGACCAGTACCGTGCCGACGAAGATACCCTGAGCACAACCATGATCAATGCCCAGCGCCTTGGCGAGAACGTCATCAAGGAAGCCAAGCAGAAAGCTGCCGAGATCATCCGTGCCGCCAACATTAAGGCGGAGGATCGTGAACAGCGCGCCCGCGATGAGGTGGAGCTGGCCCAGCAGGAGCTTGTGACAATAAAGCAGGAAGCGGATGCGTTCAAAAAGCGCCTGATGGACCTGTACCGCCAGCACATCGAAATGATTGCCAAAATTCCGGAGTATCACCCCAACCGTGCAGAACAGCAGGCCGCGCAGCCGCAGCCGGAACCGCAGAAAGCCCCGCAGCAGCCTGCACCCCAGCCGGTAGAACAGCCTGCCCCGGCTCCGCAGCCGGAACCGGAACTCAACCAGCCAATCCCGGAGGATGTCCCGGCTCCGCAGCCCGCAGCCCCGGAGGAAAGCTACCCGGCATATGAGGAACCGGAATATTACGAGGCTGAGCCGGAAAAAACCGCCCAGCCCGAAGAGCCGGAACCGGCTCCGGCACCTGCTCCTGTCCAGCCGCTGGACGAGGAAAAGATCGATACGGTAGAATTTGCCTTTGCCCCCAAAACAAAGCCAATCCTGCCGGACGATGATATGCCATCTGTTGCCGGGCTTTACGGCGGGGATATGCCGGAAAAGCCCGCCAAGAAATCCGGCTCCCGCAGCCGCGGCGCTTCGGCCCGCAGCACGGGCAAAAATGCCCGCAAAACCAAGAGCTCTGCCAAAGCGGAGCTTGACGCATTTGATGACATTGATTATGATGTTTGAGGTGCCGCATTTGTGCGTGCGTGTACCCCAAGCATTTTAAGACCTGCCTGAACGGTGCAGAACTGCCGGGGCAACTTGGTATACTGCGCTTTGGACAAGCCGCCATATCAGCTATAATAAGGAAATAGAGGAGAGTTGGAAACTTTGCCGCAGAATTACAATGATACCATCCATAAGATGGCTACCCCCTTTGAAATGCGTGCCGGGCTGCCGAAAAAGGAGCCCAAAATGCTGGAGGATTGGGAGAAAAACCACGTCTACGAAAAAATGATCGAACATAACGCGGATCTGCCGCGCTTTGTTCTGCATGATGGCCCTCCGTATGCCAACGGTAATATCCATATGGGTACTGCCCTGAACAAGATCATCAAGGATATCATCATCCGTGAAAAGAACATGTCGGGCTACTGTGCTCCCTATGTTCCCGGCTATGATACCCACGGTCTGCCCATTGAGCTGAAGGCTCTGTCCTCTCTGGGCGATAGAAAGGCCGGCATTTCCAAGCTGGAACTGCGCAAGATCTGCAAAGAGTTTGCTACCGAGCATATTGATGTGATGAACAGCCAGTTCGCCCGCCTGGGCGTTCAGGGCGATTTCGCCAACCCCTACCTGACCCTGCGCCCCGAATTTGAGGCACGCCAGGTGGAGATCTTTGGCGAGATGGCCAAGAAAGGCTATATCTACAAGGGCATGAAAGCCGTTTACTGGTGCCCGGAGGATCGTACTGCTCTGGCAGAAGCCGAAATCGAGTATGCCGAGGACGAGTGCGATTCTATCTATGTCCGCTTTAAGCTCACCGATGACCCCAACGGTGTTCTGGCCAAGTACGGTATCCCTCTGGACAAGGCATGGATCGTGATCTGGACCACCACCCCCTGGACCCTGCCCGCCAACGTGGCAACCTGCCTGACCCCCAGTCTGGAGTATGCCTTCGTCAAAATCGGCGATGAATATCCCCTGATGGCTGCCGGTCTGGTGGAATCCACCATGAAAGCCTGCCATATCGAGGATTACGAGGTTCTGGAGCCCCGCGTTCTCGGCTCTGAATTTGAGCTGATGCAGTATCAGCACCCCTTCCTGGACCGCAAGGGTCTGGTTATCCTGGGTGACCACGTTACCCTGGAAGGCGGCACCGGCTGCGTTCATACCGCACCTGGCCACGGTGTTGAGGACTTTGAAGTCTGCGTCAACCACTACCCGCAGGTTCCCGTTATTGTCCCCGTGGACGATGGCGGTTATCTGACCGAAGAAGCAGGCAAAGAGTTTGCAGGCCTTAAGGTCTGGGCTGCCAACAAAGTTATTCTGGAGCACATCAAGCAGTCCGGCCACCTGATGGGCGTGCAGCACATCACCCACCAGTACCCGCATTGCTGGCGCTGCCACCATCCCATCATCTTCCGTGCAACCGAACAGTGGTTCTGCTCCATTGATAAATTCCGCGAGGAAGCCTATAAGGCCATTGACGAAGTCAAGTGGCAGCCGGCCTGGGGTCATGACCGTATGCACGGCATGGTGCGTGACCGCAGCGACTGGTGCATCAGCCGTCAGCGCGTGTGGGGTGTGCCCATCCCGGTGTTCTACTGCAAGAACTGCGGCAAGTACCACATCACCGATGCTTCCATCAAGGCTGTCAGCGACCTGTTCCGCAAGGAAGGCTCCGATGCTTGGTATAAGTACGATGCCAACGAGATCATGCCCAAGACTGAGGTCTGCGAATGCGGCGCTTCTGACTGGGAAAAGGATCCCGATATCATGGATGTCTGGTTCGACTCTGGCTCTACCTGGAGCGCAGTCTGCCGCGAACGTCCCGAACTGAACTGGCCCGCTGACCTGTATATGGAAGGCGCCGACCAGTTCCGCGGCTGGTTCCAGTCCAGCCTGCTGACCAGCGTTGCCACCCAGGGCGTTGCCCCGTACAAAGGCGTTCTGTGCCATGGTTGGGTCGTTGATGAGCAGGGCAAGCAGATGCACAAATCTGCCGGCAACGGTGTGGAGCCGTCCGAAATCATCCGCGATTACGGCGCTGACATCGTTCGTCTGTGGGTTGCTTCCAGCGATTACACCGTTGATGTGCGCGCAGGCAAGAATATCTTCAAGCAGCTGTCCGAAGCATACCGCAAGATGCGCAACCCCGCCCGCTTTATGCTGGGCAACATTGGCGATTTCACCCCTGCCACGGATATGGTTGCCGAGGATCAGCTGTTCGAAATCGACCGCTGGGCACTCAAGAGCTGCAACAGCCTGACCGCCAATGTGCGTGCCGCTTACGATAATTACGATTTCTCCCGCGCTTACCACGCAATCTACAACTTCTGCGTCATTGATATGTCCAACTTCTATATGGACGTCATCAAGGACCGCCTGTACTGCGCGGACGAGCACGCACGCCGCTGCGCCCAGACTGTGCTGTACCGCATTCTGGTTGACTTCACCAAGCTGGTTGCCCCCATCCTGTGCTTCACCGCACAGGAAATCTGGAGCTACATCCCGAAGCTGGAAGGCATGCAGGAGTATGTCTGCTGGGAGCGTATGCCGGAAGCCAAGAGCGATGAGGATACCGCTTTTGACGCCAAGTGGGCCAAGATCATTGCTGTGCGTGATGATGTAAAGAAGGTTCTGGAGCAGGCCCGTGCCGATAAGACCATCGGTTCCTCTCTGGAAGCTGCCGTTACCCTGTACTGCAGCGATGAAATGTATGACTTCCTGAACGCCATCCCGATGGATGAGCTGGCCGATCTGATGATCGTTTCCCATGTGGATCTGGTCAAGGGCGAAGGCGGCGTGAAGGGTCTGACCGAGGGCCTGGGCATGAGCGTTGCCCATGCTGCCGGCAACAAGTGCCTGCGCTGCTGGAAGTTCGACACAGCTGTTGGCGAAGACGGCCTGTGCCCGCGCTGTGCAAAAGTTCTTGGTTAATTTCAAATAAAGGGTTATGCCGCATGATGTTAAGCGCTGTTCCAGTGCTTAAGCCTGTAAAACAGGAACTGTGCGGTATTGCCATAGTATGATTTACAGCGGTGCTTTTGCGCTTTTATCAAGCCTTTGCACCGCTGTTTTTGTCAGGGCATTTTGCAGCGCTGCATTGGCCCGGACGACGGAGGCGTTTATGCTGGTTGGCATTTTATCCATTCTTGCTGCGGCAGGCCTGACGCTGGTTGACCAGCTGATCAAACTTTGGGCCACCGTGGAACTGCTGCCGGTTGGCAGCAAACCCTTTATCCCGCATGTGCTGGAATTTTATTACCTGCTCAATGATGGTATGTCGTTTTCCATGCTCAGCGGCAAGCGCACGCTGCTGGTGATCGTTACCGGTGTGATGCTGGCTGTGCTGGCCGGTATGCTGCTTTTGCGCAAAATGCCGCGTTTGGAGCGTGCTGCTTGGATTTTGGTCGTGGGCGGCGGTGTTGGCAACCTGATCGACCGTATCCGCACCGGCGTGGTGGTGGATTACCTGAACTGCCTGTTCATCAATTTCCCGGTGTTCAATTTTGCGGATGTCTGCATCTGTGTCGGCGTGGGCCTGCTGGTCCTCAGCCTGCTGCTGGATATGCGCCGCGAACAAAAAGCAAAACAGCAAAAGGGGAGTGCGCCCACAGATGGAACAGCGTGAACTGACCCTTGCGCCGGAAAGCGTTGGCCTGCGGCTGGACCGCTGGCTGGCGGAACAGTGCCCGGACCTTTCCCGCAGCCAGCTGCAAAACCTGATCGAAGCGGGCAGTGTGACCTGCAACGGCAGCCCCTTGAACAAAAAGGATAAGCTGAAAGCCGGGCAGACGATTCTGCTCACCCTGCCGGACCCGCAGCCCATCGAAGCCCAGCCCCAGAACATTCCGCTGGACATTGTGTATGAGGATGACAGCCTGCTGGTGGTCAACAAGCCCAAAGGCATGGTGGTGCACCCTGCGCCCGGCAACCCGGACGGCACCATGGTCAATGCACTGCTGTGGCACTGTGCGGGGCGGCTGTCCGGCATCGGCGGGGCCATCCGCCCCGGCATTGTGCATCGCATTGATAAGGATACCAGCGGCCTTTTGGTCGTTGCAAAAACGGACGCCGCCCACCAGGCACTGACCGAACAGATGAGCGTGCATTCTATCCATCGGGTGTACCACGCTGTGGTGTATGGCAACCTGAAAGAGGATACCGGCTTTGTGGAAGCCCCCATCGGCCGCGACCCTAAGGATCGCAAAAAGATGGCCGTGACCCAGCAGAACTCCAAATATGCCTACACCGGCTGGCAGGTGCTGGAACGGTTCGGCAACTTTACTTACATTGCATGCAAGCTTAAAACAGGCCGCACCCATCAAATTCGGGTGCATATGGCATCCATTGGCCACCCGCTGGCTGGGGATGCCGTGTATGGGCCAAAAAATTGTATCCGCAGCCTGAACGGTCAGTGCCTGCACGCCAAGGAGCTTGGCTTTGTGCACCCCGCCACCGGGGAATGGATGCAGTTTGACAGCTCACTGCCTGACTGGTTTCAGGACTACTTAAGCCGTCTGAGAAAGGAAAGCCGCCATGGAGCGTTTGAGTGATTATCTGGTTTTTTGTGATATGGATAACACCCTGCTGACTGCAAAGGAGGGCATTCCCGCCTGCAACCGCAGCGTCATCCGGTTGTTTACCGCCATGGGTGGGCGCTTTACCGTCGCATCCGGCCGTCCGCCGGAGTCGATCCGCGCGGCGCTGGGCGATATCGAGCTTTCGCTGCCAGCAATCTCCTGCAATGGTTCGCTGCTGTATGATTTCCAGACCAACCGTGTGCTGCGTCGCTCCTGCCTGAATCAGGAACAGGCCGCTGCCGCCATTGCCGATATGCTGCAAAAATTCCCGAAGATTGGTGTAGAGGTCATGGCCGGTGCGGGGGAGATGTATGTTGTTCACGCCAGCAGCTATACCCACGCCCACCAGGTGGATGAACACATGGAAAGCGTGGCCTGCCCGCTGGAAAATGTGCCGGATGGCTGGCTGAAGGTGGTGTTTGCCGGGGATCCGGAAACGATCCGCAAAGCGGGACAGTACGCCAAAACGCGGTACTTTGGCCGGGATAATTACTTTTTGCCTACCAACCAGATCTACTTGGAAATTATGCCTTCCGGCATCAGCAAAGCAGCCGGAATGGAAGAGCTTTGCCATATCCTGAACGAGAACATCAAAAAAACCATCGTGATCGGTGACTATTATAATGATCTCGAAATCATGAAAAAAGCGGGCTATTCCGTGGCTGTGGCCAATGCGCCGTCCGAAGTAAAAGCAGCGGCCAACGAAGTGACCAACTGCGACTGCACCGGCGGCGCGGTGGGCGAGTTCCTTTACAAGCTGATCAGCAAGGTGGAGGGCGTATGAAACACAGGGAAAGTGAGCAGACACAGCTGAGAGTCAGCCGTTTACTGAACCGTGACAGTGTGATGCTGCATGCCGAGATGCCCAGTGTGCAGACGGCGCTGGAAACCTTGGTGGAACTTCAGGAGAGCAACGGCGTGATCACCAACGGTACCGCCTACTATAAAGCCGTGTGTGAGCGTGAACGCGCGGGCGGCACCACCGCCATTGGGGAAGGGCTTGCCATCCCGCATGCCTGCAATGCGGGCGTTGCTTCGCTTGGGCTGGCCGCGCTGACCCTTACCCGCGGGCTGGACTGGGGCGCAGCGGACGGCAAGCTGGTGGATATGATCTTTATGGTTGCGGTTCCGCCGGACCGCCAGAGCGACCACCTGTTGATTTTGGCTCGCCTTGTCAACCTGCTCAGCGACCACCGCCTGACGGAAAAACTGCGTATGGCGGATACGCGAGAGGCGTTTATCCGCATCCTGAACCAGACCGAAGCGGCAATCTTTGCATAAATGAGGCCAAAACGGCAAGGAACACAAAAGCAATCCAGCACCCGATTGCTGAAACAGAGAAAAATATCATTTTATAAGTCTTATTGATACTGCACACCCTGTGTGAATGCCCCAAAGGCAGAACGCAGGGGGTGCTTTTTTGTTAAAATTGTGCAAAATGTGGAAATTTAGTGCTCTAAAGCGCCGTGATTTGGCGGATTGTATCTTGCAGGGGAATACGATTGATGCTATACTTTAAATCACTAAATCGCTTTTCGGAGAGGACACCCACCCAAGGCTATGCAGCATAGTGGATGCCGGTGAGCGATGCATAGATTTGGGAGGAAGATACCATGAAAAAAGCACTTTCTATTTTGACAGTCGGCTGCCTGGCTGTTTCCCTTGCTGCCTGTGGCAGCACTGCAGCAAGCTCTGCTGCATCGGCCGCGGACAGCACCGCTTCTTCTGCCGCAGAATCCACCGCCGCTTCCGATACCGCCGCTGCTGACGGCCAGACCTACAAGGTCGGCATCTGCCAGCTGGTGCAGCACGTTGCTTTGGACGCTGCAACCCAGGGGTTTAAGGATGCCCTGACCGAGCAGCTCGGCGATGCCGTTACCTTTGAGGAAAAGAACGCCCAGGGCGATTCCAACACCTGCAGCACCATCATCAATGGCTTTGTTTCTGATAATGTTGACCTGATCTTGGCCAACGCAACCCCCGCCCTGCAGGCTGCACAGGCCGGCACCAACACCATCCCGGTTCTGGGCACCTCTGTTACCGAGTACGGCGTGGCACTGGGTATTGATGACTTCGATGGCCTTGTCGGCACCAATATTTCCGGCACCAGCGACCTGGCTCCTCTGGATGAGCAGGCAGGAATCATCAAGGAACTGTTCCCCGATGCAAAGACCGTTGGTCTGCTGTATTGCAGCGCCGAACCAAACAGCCAGTATCAGGTTGATACCGTAAAGGCCAGCTTGGAAGAACTGGGCTACACCTGCGAGTATTACGCATTCTCTGACTCCAACGATCTGGCCACCGTCTGCCAGAGCGCTGCCGATGCCAGCGATGTGATCTATGTTCCCACCGATAACACCGTTGCCAACAACACTGAGATCGTCAATAACATCTGCCAGCCCGCCGGTGTGCCTGTCGTTGCAGGTGAGGAAGGCATCATGGGCGGCTGTGGCGTTGCTACCCTGTCCATCAGCTACTATGACCTGGGCGTTGCTACCGGCAAGATGGCCGCCAAGATCCTGACCGGCGAAAGCAAGGTTGAGGAGATGCCCATTGAGTACGCTCCGAAGTTCACTAAGGAATACAACCCGACCATTGCCGAAGCTCTGGGCATCACCGTCCCAGATGATTATGTGGCATATGAGGGCTAAACAGCCAGAACGGCCTGCTTTGATTTGATGCAGGTAACTTTAATACAAAAATCGCGGAAAAGGCTTTTCTTTCCCGCGATTTTTTGATAAAATTAAAAAGACTATATCTTTTTTGAGGAGTTGACGATCTCTTGAACATTGCAACATTGTTCAATGCCATGCCGGGCGCATTGGCGCAGGGCCTGATTTGGGCCATTATGGCGATTGGCGTTTACCTTACCTTCCGCATCCTGGATGTTGCCGACCTGACGGTAGACGGCACCTTGGGCCTTGGCGGTGCGGTCTGCATCATGTGTATGATTTCCGGCATGAACGTCTGGCTGTCCCTGCTGCTGGCGTTTGGTGCTGGCCTGCTGGCTGGCCTGGTGACCGGCCTGTTCCACACGTTTATGGGCATTCCGGCCATCCTTGCCGGTATCTTGACCCAGTTGTCCCTATATTCGGTCAACCTGAAAATCATGGGAAAAGCCAATCAGGCTATCAACGTGGACAAATATGACCTGCTGGTATCCCTGCGTTATATCAAAGGCGTTCCGTTTTACCGCAACACCATCCTGATCGTGGCCGTTCTTATGGTGGTTGTTATCGCTATTTTGTACTGGTTCTTCGGCACCGAGCTTGGCTGCTCCATCCGCGCTACCGGTTGCAACGCCAACATGGCGCGGGCGCAGGGCATCAACACTAATTTCAACATTGTGCTGGGCCTGATGCTCTCCAATGGTCTGGTGGCATTCTCCGGTGCGCTGCTCAGCCAGTACCAGGGCTTTGCTGATGTCCAGATGGGCCGCGGTGCTATCGTGATCGGCCTGGCTGCCGTTGTTATCGGTGAAGCCGTGTTCAGCAAGATTTTTCGCAACTTTGCGCTCAAGCTGCTCAGCGTTGGCATCGGCAGCGTCATCTACTACATTGTTATGCAGATCTGCATCTGGTTCAAGATCGATACCGACCTGCTCAAAATGCTCAGCGCCATCGTGGTCGCCATCTTCCTTGCGGTTCCATACTGGAAAGCAAAATACTTCACCCGCGTTGCGGTAAAGAAAGGCGGCAGCAGCAATGCTTGAGATCAAAAACGTTTACAAGACTTTTAACCCCGGTACGGTCAACCAGAAGGTTGCCCTGAATGATTTGAACCTGACACTGGAAGACGGCGATTTCGTCACCGTAATCGGCGGCAACGGTGCGGGCAAGTCCACCATGCTGAATGCTGTTGCCGGTGTGTGGCCGGTGGATATGGGCAAGATCATTATTGATGGTAAGGATATCACCCGCCTGCCGGAGCACAAGCGCGCCGCTTACATTGGCCGTGTGTTCCAGGACCCCATGATGGGCACCGCCGCCACGATGCAGATTGATGAAAACCTGGCCCTGGCCGCCCGCCGCGGTGCGGGCCGCACCCTGCGCATTGGTATTACCAAAAAGGAAAATGCCGAGTACCACGAGCTGCTTAAAACCCTGGGCCTGGGCCTGGAGGACCGCATGACCAGCAAGGTCGGTCTGCTTTCCGGCGGCCAGCGCCAGGCAGTCACCCTGCTGATGGCAACCCTGAAAAAGCCCAAGCTGCTGCTGCTGGACGAGCACACCGCAGCCCTGGACCCCAAGACCGCTGCCAAGGTGCTGGAAATTTCCAACAAGATCGTGCAGGAAAACCACCTGACCACCCTGATGATCACCCATAATATGCGCGATGCCATCCGCTATGGCAACCGCCTGATCATGATGAACGAAGGCCATGTGATTTATGATGTGCGCGGCGAAGAAAAGACAAAGTTGGAAGTATCGGATCTGCTGCAGCGCTTTGAGCAGGCTGGCGGCGAAGCCAATGACCGCATGATCCTTTCCTGATAAGATTGCGTACAGGATCGGATTTGGATAAGTTTTATACCATTTAACTGCCGCTGTGGGCCGGATTTTACCGGTTTGCAGCGGCTTTTTTGTCTTTTGGAGCAGGAAAGAAGGGGCAAATTATCAAATTTCCGTGAAGTCATTTTCAAACCTTGACAGTTATGATATAATACAACTGTATATTATGACGGAATTGACAGACGGCAGAGTATCGGATCGTCTGTTTTCGGTTCCGTATACACCAAAAGAGAACATAAAGAACCCAGGAAAGTTCATTGTTTTCTCTGCATGGTATGCGGCCAAGGCTCTTGAAATGGATGTAAAGTGAGTGTGCTTTACACCGGGAGAGCAACCATAAACAACGCGGCCGCAAGCGCCATGGGAAGTTATCAGGACTGTATAAAGGGAGCACCGCCTTTCCGCAGGAGGTATTTTGGATGCAGCGTTACGACGCCGTTTTATTTGATGTTGATGGAACATTGATCCATTCCCGGCCGGGCATTTTTAACTGCTTTGCCTATGCGTTCCGCAAAATGGGCCTTGACCCGGATGCGATAGATTGTTCCCGCTACCTTGGCCCTCCGCTGCGCTGGAGCTTTGCCCAGCACTTTGCAACGGATGCCGAGGTGGAGCAGGCCGTGGAGTATTACCGCGTGCATTACGAGGAAGTTGGCAGCCACCAGTGCAGCCTGTTCCCCGGGGTGCGTCAGATGATGGATACCCTGAAAGATGCCGGGCTGTACATGGCAACGGCAACCTGCAAACCGGTCGAAGTTGTAACACCCATCCTGAAAGAGCAGGGGCTGTTTGACTATTTTGACCGCATTGGCGGGGCCAGCATGGACGAAAGTGTGGACAACAAGACGGATGTGATCCGCCTTGTGCTGCAGGACCCACGCCTGGCGGGCAAACGCATCCTGATGGTGGGGGACCGCCAGGATGATATGCAGGGCGCAGTCAACAACCAGCTGCCCGCTGCTGCCGTGCTGTACGGCTATGGTAGCAGGGAAGAAATGGAACCCTGGAATCCGGTGCTGCTGGCGCAAAATTGTGAAGAACTGACCCAGTATATTCTGGGCTGAACCCCGCGCGGTGCAAAGCGCTGCCGGGCACAGCCCGCCGCCGGAACCAACCCGGCCCGCGGGCGCATCCTACATAAGGAACAAAGGGAGAAACGAACATTATGAGCCGCAAAACATCCGGCAGCCGGGCATCCTTCAGCCCAACCCAGCGCAAGGCATGTGCTGTTCTGGCAGTATGTGTGCTGGCTGTCATCCTTACATTTATTGCATCCTGGGTTTTGCCGGGCAAGCTGTCGCTGGGCGGCAGCGGCCGCTATGACCCGCAGGCCTATCCGCTGGATACTTCGCTGGGGTCCGTGCTGGCCAAAACCTCTGATGCAGGCACCGATTATGTCTCCTCCACGCTGTTTGTGGGGGATCAGTTTGCCAAGTCCCTGTATGACGATAAAGTCATCACGCTGGATCAGTTTGCAGGCAAGGACGGCCTGACCGTCAGCTCATTGCTGAACGATGCCTGCGTTTACTTTGCGGGGGATTCCAGCGCCTATCCCGTCCCGCAGGCGGTATCCAAAATGAACCCCCGCCGCGTGGTCATGCTGCTGGGCAGCAACGATCTGGACGGCAGCCTTTCCTATGATAATTTTGCCCGTAACTATAAGCAGGCTGTCATCGCAATTACCGGTGCGTACCAGTACTGCGATGTCATTGTCTGTGCCATTCCGCCTGTGGCAAAAAATGCATCTGATGCCGCCAAAACGCAGCTGATGATCGACCAGTTCAACCAGGAATTGGCCAAGATGTGCAATGATGAAGGCTATAAATACCTGAACTTGGCCGAAGCACTGAAAGACAGCAACAGCGGCTATGCCGAAGCAGCCTATTTGAACAACAAACAGAATGGCTTCAGCACATCCGGCGCTAATGTGGTGCTGAACTACCTGCGCAATCATGCTTACGATACTGCGGATACCCGCCCCAACACGGATGATATTCCGCAGCGTACTGAGCAGGCTGGCGGCAGCGCAGCCGCCACGGAGCCCACGCCTTCGGCGACCCCTACAAAGTTCAAATTGCAATACTTGGTGGAAGAAGGCAAGGGCACCCTGCAGGGCAATGACCAGAGCGGCGTAACTTCCATCGAAATGGACGCAGCCGAAAAGCAGACCGTGACCATTACCGCTGTGGCGGCAGACGGCTATACGTTCTATAAGTGGAGCGATGGCCTGACCACCGCTACCCGTGTGGACAGCGCGACCAAGGATATTTCCGTGACGGCAATGTTCAACGATGCCCGTGTGCAGATCAACCTGGACCAGGGCGAAAGCACCATCAAGCAGGGTGAATCCCTGACCATCAACGCCAGTGTCACCTTGGGCGGTAAGAGCTATGATAACAGCGGTGTGCAGTGGTCGGTCAACGATGACCTGATGCAGAATGGCGCCAGTTATACCTTTACGCCGAATGCCACCGGAGATTACCGCATCAAGGCAGGGCTGGAAGTCAACGGTACCTATACTTCGCAGGAACTGATGGTGCATGTGCAGGCACCGGCCACCACCGTCAGCATCACCGGTGTCAGCTCCATGCCGGCAGGCAGTACCACAACGCTGCAGGCCAACGTAAGCAATCCTTCGGGGGATACCACCTGGACCTGCGCCCAGAAGCCGCAGTGGAGTGCAACCGGCGATAACGTGCAGTTCAGCGCGGATACCGTTGGCAGCTATACCGTGCGTGCTGCCAACAATGGTCAGTATGCAGAGCTTGTCATCAACGTAACGGAACCCCTTTCGGACCCCACGGTAACCCCGGAACCAAGTGATTCGGGCGATCAGTTCCCGTTCTTCCCCTTTGGCGACGAAGACTGATTGCAGTCACACAGCGCCTGCCCCCGGCATAGCATAAGCCGGGAGGTGATCACATGTTTGTCTTTGACTGCGAGGCTGGCTATCAGCCGGATAACGGCCAGAACGATGTGACCGACGGCAGTGTGGAAAACTATGATTTTGACTGGGGCCAGCCCCTTGACACAGAACCCCTTGGCGATGCGCTGACGGACGATGAACGGACGGAAGCACAGCACACGGAGTAATTGTTTTGGCGGCAGGGCAGCACCCCGGCAGATATCCGGCAAGAATAGACCGGAAAAAAGGAATAAATCTATGGCAAATTATACTTGTCTTTTACTGGATGTGGATAACACCCTGCTGGATTTTAACGCAGCGGAGCGTGCTGCGGTCGGTATTACGTTAGAGCATTACGGCATGCCCAACGGCCCCGAAGCATTGGAAACCTACCACCAGATCAACCGCCAGCTGTGGGACAGCCTTGCCAAAGGCGAGCTGAACCGCAGCAAGCTGTTTGCGGTGCGGTTTGGCCGCGTGATGCAGGCTCTTGGCACACCGGAAGCCGGCAACGCCCGCGAGATGAACGACTTTTATGAGAACGAGCTGGCCAACCATGCGGATCTGATGCCCGGCGCGCTGACCGCTCTGGAAGAACTGGGCGAAGTTGCTACCCTGGCAATTGTTTCCAACGGTGCTACCCAGGTACAGGAATCCCGCATTGCGGCATCCGGCATTGGCCGCTTTATGGATGGTGTGTATATCTCGGAAAAAGTGGGTGCGGCAAAGCCTTCGCCCAAGCTGCTGGACTATGCCATCCGGGACCTGGGGTTGACCAACCGCAGCCGTGTGCTGATGGTGGGGGACGACCTGCTGGCCGATATCAAGGGCGGTATCAACGCGGGGATCGATACCTGCTGGGTCAACTTTGCCAACGAGGAAAATAAAACCGGCATCCAGCCCAAATATACGGTGCACAGCTATGAAGAACTGTACCGCGTTGTAATGGAGCCGGAAGAACTGGAAAATGTCGGCGTGCGCAACCGTCGGCATATGAACGAGGGCTGAAACAGACCAATGGAATGTGCCGCTGCCGGGGTAAAGAACTGAGCAGCGGCACATTTTCGGGTTTGATGCGCCCTTTGGTGGAAGAGTAAAACAAACTGGCTGCTGCTTTAATGTGAATCTGAAAACAAAGAGCATGACGGATATTTCGCAAATACAAGCAGGATTTAAGGCTTTTTAATGCAAAATCCTACTGTGTTTGTAGAAATAGACTATATTTTCGACTTTTCTGATGCACCCTAGTGGCCAGGGATACGATAAGGTGTGAAATTATGCTGATCGAACTGCAGGACCTTGGCAAAAGCTTTGGCGAGCACGAGGTCTTAAAACATGTAACAGCCAGTGTGGAACGCGGCGACCGCATTGGTATTATTGGTGCAAACGGCACCGGCAAAACCACGCTCCTGCGTGTGCTGTGCGGCGAAAGCCTGCCCGATGCCGGTGACGCTGCCTTTGCGGCGGGGGCAACCTGCGGCTACCTGGAACAGACGGGTCATCTTGACCCGGAGAAAGACGTTTACGAAACCATGCGCCTTGCGTTCCAGCCTGCACTTGACGCCATGGCGGAGCTGGAGGCCCTGCAAAAACAGCTGGCAGCTGACCTCCACAACACGGCTATTACGGATAAGATCACAGCCTGCAACGCAGTGATCGATGCCATGGATGCCTATAATATGGACACCCAGATCAAAAAGGTGCTCAACGGCATGGGCTTCCCGGCAGATACCTGGAAGAAAAAGGCCGGGGTGCTTTCCGGCGGCGAGCAGACCCGCCTGCGCTTGGCCCGCTTGCTGTTGGAACGCCCGGACATTCTGATTCTGGACGAACCCACCAACCATCTGGATCTGGAAACGATGGACTGGCTGGAAACCTATCTGAAAGCCTACCGCGGCGCAGTGCTGGTGGTCAGCCATGACCGCTACTTCCTGGATTCTGTCTGTACCCGTATCTGGGAGCTGCGCGGCAAAACCATCACCACCTACCGCGGCAACTACTCCGCCTACCTGCCCCAGCGCGAAGCAGCGGACGAGCGCCTGCAAAAACAGCATGATGCCGATGTGGAAAAGGCGGCCAAGCTGCAGGATTATATTGCCCGCAACCTGGTGCGCGCTTCCACCACCAAAATGGCCCAGAGCCGCCGCAAACAGCTGGAAAAGCTGGAAATCACCGAAGCACCCCAGGCGGAAGCCCACCAGCTGAATTTCCGCTTTGAGTATGATATTGAGCCGTATGATGAGTTGGTCATTATGAAAGGCTTAACCATCCGCATTGGGGAGCGCACCCTGTTGGAAGCACTGGATTATGTCGTCCACCGTGGGGACAAGCTGATTATTGCGGGTCCCAACGGCACCGGTAAATCCACCCTGCTGCAGGTATTGGACGGTAAGCGCCGCCCCTCCGGCGGTATGGTGCGGCTGGGCACCGGTGCCAAGCCCGGTATCTTTGTGCAGCAGCAGCCCCGCCGCGCAGGCCGCGTGATCGATGCCATCTGGAACCAGTCCCCCCGCTTTACCGAGCTGGAAGTGCGCAGCCACCTGGCCAGGTTCGGATCCCGCGGCGAGGAAGTGTTCAAGGACTGCGCCCCCCTTTCCGGCGGTGAGATGGCCCGCCTGCGCTTTGCGGAGCTGGCCCTGGAACGCCCGAACCTGATGTTTTTGGACGAACCGACCAACCACCTGGATATTTTCATGCGCGAAACGCTGACTGATGCACTGTCTGCCTACACGGGCACCCTGCTGCTGGTCACCCATGACCGCTACCTGATGCAGACCCTCGGCTGCCCGATCCTGTACCTGGAAGATGGCAAGGCGACTTTCTACCAGAACTTCCAGAAGCTGCATGACCGCGATACTTCCAAACAGCCGGAACCCGCCAAGCAGGAGGATAAGCCCCAGAAGGCAGGCTATGGCAAGGAGCAGCGCCGCCGCCGTGCTGAGGTGCGCACCCGCCTGAAAGCGCTGGAAACCGAGATCGAAGAGTTTGGCGCCCATATTGTTGAGCTGGAAAACGAGATCAACGACCCGGAGGTTCTGCGCGACCACCTGCTTTTGCGGGATAAGTGCGATGAACTGGATGATTCCCGCTTCCACCAGCAGGAACTGTATGACGAGTGGGAAAAGCTGGCAGAGGAACAGGACCGCATGGATGCAGAAAGTGATTCCTGAAAAACGCGTTGAGCGCTGCATCTGGCACACCGGCCCGGAGGCCCTTTTTGCGGCAGATCCGGCTGCAAAAAATGAGAAACATTAAAAACAGTAATGAAACTGTAACTTGCTTTCCTGATAAAAAGCGGTATACTATTTTTGATATTGGGCTTGTGCGGCTGGGCAGGTGCGCTGCATCATCCACCGCCAGCTATTTTGCATGTGTGCCGGTGCTTTGCCGGCTGGAGTAAAGCACGCTGCGCTTTTTTGCTAACCATGCGCAGCAGTAAGAAACAGGCAGGGAATACACTTTGCAGACAACGATCATCATAGCAACACATAAACCGTACTGGATACCGGAAGACCCCATGTACCTGCCGGTACAGATGGGTCATGCCATCCACCCCGGCATTGGCTACATCGGGGACGATACCGGTGAAAATATTTCAGAGCGCAACGGCAATTTCTGCGAGCTGACGGGCCTGTACTGGGCGGCCAAAAACCTGGATTCCGATTATATCGGCATCGTGCATTACCGCCGTTACTTTGCCAGCCGCCTGCACCGTTTTGAGCGCAAAAAGCGTCGGGTCATCGGCCACGAGGAACTCAACGCTATTTTGGCCACCACCAATGTTGTGCTGCCTAAAGAGCGCCACTATTTTATTGAAACCAATTATACCCAGTATATCCACGCCCACCATGAACAGGACCTGCGGGTGACCCGCGCCATCATCGAGCGCAAATGCCCGGAGTATCTGCCGGCGTATGACACCTACATGTCCAAAACGCACGGCCATCACTTCAATATGTTTGTGATGAAAAAGGAACTGCTGCAGCACTACTGCACCTGGCTGTTCGATATTTTGTTTGAGCTGGAAAAAGAGCTGGATATCAGCAGCTATTCCACCAATGATAAGCGGGTGTTCGGCTTTGTGAGCGAGCGCCTGCTGGATGCCTGGCTAATCACCAACAACATCGCCTATGAAGAGCTTGACGTTGTATATATGGAAAGCCAGCATTGGCTGCGCAAGGGGATGGCCTTTTTGAACCGCAAGTTCTTCCCCCACAAGGAGGCTCACAAATGAAACGCACGGCAGCGGTTATTGTAACGTATAACCGCAAGGCAATGCTGCAGCGCTGCCTGCGGGCTTTGTGTACCCAAACGGCCGGTGTGCCGGAACTGTGGGTGATCGATAATGCCAGCACGGACGGCACGGCCGAACTGGTGGCGCAGCTGAACCTGCCAACCATGCACTATTATAATACCGGCAAAAACCTGGGTGGTGCGGGCGGCTTTGCCTGCGGCATCCAGCAGGCAGCGTGTTCCGGGGCAGAGTATCTGTGGATTATGGATGATGACTGCCTGCCGGAACCGGATGCCCTGCAGCAGCTGCTGCAGGCGGATGCCGAACTGGACGGGCAGTACGGCTGGCTTTCCTCCCGCGCACTGGCGCCGGACGGTAAAGATCAGCCCATGAACCTGCAGCGCAGCACGCCGTACAAAGATTTGGCAAGCTTTGCCGGGCCGCGGCAGCCCGCGGTTATGGCCAGCTTTGTTTCGCTGTTTTTGCGCAGCAGCACAGTGCAGCGCTTTGGCCTGCCCATTGCAGAATTTTTTATCTGGTCGGACGATTGGGAGTATACCCGCCGTATCTCCCGCAGCATGCCGTGCTATGTAATTCCCGCCAGCCGGGTGGTGCATGCAATGCAGAACTCCACGGTTGTCAACATTGCCACCGATACCCCGGACCGCTGGCCTCGCTACCGCTACTTTTACCGCAATGATGTGGTGCTTTACCGGCGGGAGGGGCTGCGTGGCTGGCTGTGGCTGATTGCCAAAGATGCTTGGCACAGCGTTCAGGTGCTGCGCCACGGCCCGCAAAAATGTGAGCGGCTGGGCATTATCTGGCGCGGTTTTTTTGCTGGAGTCAACTTTCACCCAACCGTACAAGGCTTACCCACACAGGAGCGATGAACAATACACCATACACAAACTGCCTGACCCTGCGCCTGCTGCATGCGGCAAAGGGGTACAAAGCGGTTGCTTTTGATATTTTCGATACCTTGCTCAAGCGGGATTGCGCCCGCCCGGCGGATCTGTTCGCCCTGATGGAAGTTCCCCATCAGGCGGTTCTCGGCTTTGCCGGGGCGCGCGTTGCCGCAGAGGCAGAACCCCGCCAGACCCTTGGCCGCGAGGTGACACTGGCCGAAATTTATGCACATCCTGCCTTGCGGGGTACTGACCCCGCTGCAGAGTGCGCAGCGGAACTGGCTATGATTGCCCCCAACCGACCGGTAGCCCAAGCCGCTGCGGCCTGCCATGCCCGCGGGCAAAAGGTATATGCGGTTTCGGATATGTATCTGCCTAAAGAGCAGATCGAAGCCATGCTGCAAAAATGCGGGCTGGATTTTCTGGATGGAGTGTTCGTTTCCTGCGAGTACAGGGTGCAAAAGCGCAGCGGTAAGCTGTTCAAGCTTTTTTTGCAGCAAACTGCCTTGCGCCCGGCGGAAGTCTTGTTTGTGGGGGATAGCCCCCGCGCGGATTTTGCCGGGGCAGCGCTGGCGGGTATCCGCTGCTTTTTGCTGCCGCAGCCAACCCCGCTGCCATACACCAAAACCCCGGCGGATGCCGTAGGCGGTGTCGCAATTGCCACCTTGCAAAACTGCTGCCAGAATCTAAATTCCAGTGCTGCGCTGGGGGCAGAGCTGCTTGGCCCGCTGGCGGTTGGCTTTGCCACCTGGCTGCATGGGCAGCGCGCGGCTATACCGGGGGCAAAGCTTGTATTCCTGGCGCGGGATATGTACCTGGTGCGCCAGGTGTACCAGCTGCTGTACCCAGAAGAAGAAACCTTTTACCTGAAAGCATCCCGCCAAAGCCTTTTGCCAGCCCTGCTGCAATGCCCAATGAATGAGCAGGCGTTGGCACTTTTGGCGGATACCCTGCCGCGCCAGCAGCTGACCCAGCGGCAGATCGCCGCCTATCTTGGCTTTGATTCCCCGAAGGGATACACCACCAAAACCTATGACCTGCGCACCCGCCCCTTGCCGTGCCGCACCAAAGAGATGCTGCTGGCCCTTGCGGCCCACAGCAAGTTGCCGGAAGGGGAGCCGCTGCGCAGGCGGGCAGAGCAGGCAAGAGCATATCTGGAACAGGCGGGCCTGACGGATAGCCCGGTGCTGCTGGTGGATATCGGCAGCGGCGGAACCACCCAGCGTGTGCTGGAAGAGCTGCTGCACACCCAGCTGTACGGCTGTTACCTTGCCTGCGATGCGCGCCTGCACCAGAACCTGCCGCCGGAGCGCGCCAAAACATTTTTGTTTGACGGCTGCCCGGCCCCCCTGTGGTACTGGGTGGGCCAGCCCATGCTGGAAGTTCTGCTCTCCGAGCCATGCGGCTCCACGGTGGGATACCACGCACAGGCCGGGCAGATGGTGCCGGAAATCGGGCAGGCGGGTGCAGATAACAGGGCAATCACCGCGCCGCTCTGGCAGGGCATGAGGGCTTTTGTTCAGCGCTGGCAGGCTGGCCCGCTGCGGGAAGTGCAAATTCCGCCGCAAACCTGCATCGCAGCGTTTTTGCAGATGGTGCAGGCCCCCCGCATGCAGGAGGTGCGCACCCTGGGTGAGATCACCGTGGAGGACGGCGGCAGCTGGAAGCTGGCTGCCCCAGCCAGCTGGGGCGCCTATCTGCGCGCCCCGGCACAGCTGAAACGGGACCTTGCCCAGGCACGCTGGAAACCTGCGTTTTTGCAGCGCCTGTTTGGCGTGCCGCTGCCATACGGCAAGGTGTACGCTGCACTGAAACATAAAAAGTAAGCATTAAAATGGATATAGAATATAAGGCAATACCGCATAATTCTAAGTGCCGATACGGCGAGCGAGGTGCGGCAGATG
>OBLF01001171.1_pt1 | contig 22957 bp, 19 predicted proteins | sample 1519231 | NCBI WGS metagenome assembly OBLF01 (sample SAMEA2602895, study PRJEB22501) | metagenome | reverse complement strand
GCGCGGCCATCAGCATGCCCGGCACGACCTTGTCGCAGTTCGGGATGCAGATCAGGGCATCGGCGCAGTGGGCATTCACCTGGTATTCCACGGTATCGGCGATGATGTCGCGGCTCGGCAGCGAGTACAGCATGCCGGTATGGCCCATGGCGATGCCGTCGTCCACGGCCATCGTGTTGAACTCGCGGGGGATGCCGCCAGCCTCCTTGATGGCTTCGGAGATAAGACGGCCGACCTTGTTCAGATGCACATGGCCCGGCAGGAACTCGTCAAAGGAGTTGGCGATGGCGATGATCGGCTTGCCGAAATCCTTGCCATCCACGCCGGCGGCGCGGTAGAGGGCGCGGGCGCCCGCGAATACACGTCCATTCATTAGTTTTGCAGATCGCATTTCCATGTCTTTTATTCTTGCGTTGCAACGGGACACACGTTCTTGGGGGAATCACATAATGGAACCGTTGGCGTAATCGTGGGTAAAATCCGCGCTGGTGCGTACACTTCTGCCTTATGACTAATGATCAGCGGGATGAGCGTGAGATGCGCGAGCGCCGCCGTCGCGTGGTGACGCGGACGGTGTGCATCGTCATCGCCGCTGCCATGCTGATTTCTGTGGTGGTTCCCGCCATCTACGCGGGTCTTTGACGCCCTTTCGCATACTGCTGCGGGGGCGTTTTCCTGCGTCGAACGGCTGGTTCGCGGCCGCAAGGAGAGGGAAGACAACGGCGTGCCCGCAAAGAGTGTGTGTAAACCCTCTGGGTTGGGTGTAAACCCCAAGCATGTTCACAGACAATTTCTACAGAACAAACGTAAGGTGAATCATAATGGCAGAATTTGATTTTTCCGAGGCGATTTCCCAGGCTCGTGCGAAGTACGGGTCTATCGCCGAGGCGTTGGATATGGATCGTTTGAAGGCGCAGATCGCCGAGCTGGAGCAGCAGGCGGCGGAGCCTGGTTTGTGGGATGATCCCGAGAATGCGCAGAAGGTGACCAGTCGCCTGTCCGCTGCGCAGTCGCAGCTGAAGCGTCTCAACTCCGCGTCGCAGCGCATCGATGATGTGGAGACCTTGGTCGAGCTCGGCCAGGAGGAAGAGGACGCCGACGCTCTTGCCGAGGCGCAGGAGGAAGTGAAGAAGATCCAGAGCGATCTGGACGATATGGAGATCCAGACTCTGCTGGACGGCGAGTATGACGAGCGTTCCGCGGTCGTTACCATTCGTTCCGGCGCCGGTGGCGTGGATGCCGCCGATTTCGCCCAGATGCTGCTGCGCATGTATTTGCGGTATTGCGAACGCAATGGTTTCAAGGCCAAGGTGATGGATACGTCGTATGCCGAGGAGGCCGGCATCAAGTCCGCCACGTTCCAGGTGGATGCGCCGTATGCGTATGGCCGTCTGTCCGTCGAGGGCGGCACGCATCGCCTGGTGCGCATCTCCCCGTTCGATAACCAGGGTCGCCGTCAGACGAGTTTCGCCGCGGTCGAGGTGGTGCCGCTGGTCGAGGCGACCGATCATATCGATATTCCGGACAGTGATATCCGCGTGGATACGTACTGCTCGTCCGGTCCTGGCGGTCAGGGTGTGAACACGACCTATTCGGCTGTGCGCATCACCCACCTTCCCACCGGTTTGGTCGTGACCATGCAGGATGAGCGTTCTCAGATTCAGAATCGTGCCGCCGCCATGGCCGTGCTGCAGTCTCGACTGTTGGTGCTGCGCCATGAGGAGGAGGCCAAGAAGAAGAAGGAGCTGGCAGGCGACATCAAGGCCAGCTGGGGCGATCAGATGCGCTCGTATGTGCTGCACCCCTATCAGATGGTCAAGGATCTGCGTACCGGGTATGAGACTTCGCAGACCCAGGCCGTGTTCGACGGTGATCTGGACGGTTTCATCCAGGCCGGTATCCGCTGGCGCCATGAGCAGCGTCACGCCGAGGACGCGGAGTAGATTTTCCCGCTCCCGCATGATCGTGCGACGGGAACGGAAACGGAAGGAATGACATGGCACTGATTTCGTTGAATCATGTGAGCAAGATCTATCCCAAGGGCACCAGACCGGCGCTTGACGATGTCAACCTCGACATCGAGCGCGGGGATTTCGTGTTCCTTGTGGGTGCTTCGGGCTCCGGTAAGACCACATTGCTGAGTCTGCTGCTGCGTGAGGAGGAGGCCACGGAGGGCGAGATCCGTGTCGCCGGCAACGATCTGCGGCGCATCACCAATCGGCAGGTGCCGCAGTACCGTCGTTCCATTGGTTTCGTGTTCCAGGATTACAAGCTGCTGAACAACAAGACGGTATGGCAGAACGTCGCGTTCGCGCTGGAGGTTATCGGCATGCGCCGTTCGGCGGTCAAGTCGATGGTGCCGAAGGTGCTGGAGACCGTAGGCCTGACTGGCAAGGAGAAAAGCTATCCGCATGAGCTGTCCGGTGGCGAGCAGCAGCGTGTGGCCATTGCCCGCGCCTATGTGAATCATCCGCAGATCCTGCTTGCGGACGAGCCTACCGGCAATCTCGATCCGACCACGTCGCTGGGCATCATGGAGGTGCTGGATGCCATTAACCGCACCGGCACCACGGTGGTGATGGCCACGCATAACGAGGAGATCGTCAATTCGATGCGTAAGCGGGTGGTCGAGCTGCATAGCGGCAGGATCGTGCGTGATGAAGAGCACGGCTCCTATGATTCCGCGGTGTTCTTCCCCGATTCCGAGGTGACCAGCAAATCGCATCGGGCGTTGAGTTCGAATGGTGGCGGCATGCTGGACGATGAGCCGCATACCGTGATGGATGCGATGCAGGCCGGTGCCATTGCCGCGCATGCCATGGATGGCGGGGATGGCATCGCTAGGCTGGCGCAGTCCGTGCATTCGGGGCGTACCGGGCGTTACGGGGAGGCGTTCGCCGCTCCCGAAGACACCATGACCTGGGGCAAGGGGTTGCCGTTGGATGAGATGGCGCAGCGCGAGTCGCATGACGAGTCGCACGACGAGACCGGTAGCGCGACGGGCGATGAGGCGTTCATGCCACCTGTCCCGCCGGCGCCGCCCGTTTCGCCGTCCTCATCTATCCCGCCGACTCCGCCGACTCCGCCTGCGCCGCCTGCGATAGCGGAGCGAGGCATTCGAACCGACAATGAGGAGGAGCAGCGATGAGAATGCGATTCATCCTTTCGGAAACGTGGACGAGTCTGAAGCGAAACGTGCCGATGATCATCTCGGTGATGCTCGTCACGTTCATCTCCTTCGTATTCATCGGGGCTTCGGCATTGCTGCAGGTCCAGGTCAACAAGGCGAAGGGCGACTGGTATTCCAAGGTGGAGGTCGTGGTCTACCTGTGCCCGGACGGCAGCAGCCAGGCGGCCACATGCGCGGCCGGCAAGGCGCCCACGCAGCAGGAGATCGTCGAACTTGAGGATTTCATCCACCAGGAGCTGCGCGACAACGTCTCCAAGATCACCTATGTCAGCCGTGACGATTTCTACAAGGACACCTTCCTGAAGAAATACCCCGACGGCAAATATCAGGGGCGCACGCTGACCGCAGCGGATATGCAGGATTCCCTGCAGCTCAAGCTGAAGGATCCGACCAAATACAAGATGGTTTCCGAGGTCCTGTCCGGAAAGGCCGGCGTGGAAAGCGTGGTCGATCAAAAGCAGATCTTCGACCCGGTGTTCGCGGTGCTCAACCGCGCCACAGTGGTTACGGTCACGCTTGCGGCCGTCATGGTGGTCGTGGCGATTCTGCTGACCGGAACCACGATCCGCATGTCCGCCGCATCACGCAAGAACGAGACGGAGATCATGCGGCTGGTCGGTGCCTCGAACTGGACGATCCAGCTGCCGTTCATTCTTGAGGGATTGTTCGCGTCGCTGATCGGCTCGTTGCTGGCATGCGGCACATTGGCCGCCATCGTGCAGGTGTTCATCACCGACGGCATCGCGCAGTCGGTGAGCTGGATCCCATTCGTCACGCAGGCAACGGTATGGATCGTCTCGCCGGCGCTGGTCGCCGGGGCGTTGCTGCTGTCCATCATCGCGTCCGTGATTTCCCTGCATCGCTATCTCAAGGCCTGATTGACGGTTCAGGAACTGCCGCTACAATGTGCCGAAGGAAGTAGGAGGTCCCACAGTAGTGAATAAGCGAACAAAGTCCGCGAAGACCGTTATCGGCATGGCCATCTCATGCGCGATGGTCATGGCTGCCGGATTGGCGGTCACCACCACGAATGTGCCGACCGCGAAGGCGGCGTCCTATGCGGAATTGCAGCAGAAACAGGCGAACTACGCGAATCTTAAGGCGCAGCTCGCCGGAGTGGATTCCGACCTGGCAAGCACCATCGAGGAGCTGAACGATCTGGCCAACAACCAGATTCCCGCCGCCCAGCAGGCAGCGCAGGAGTCATTGCAGGCGTCATACCAGGCGCAGAGCCTGGCCGATGCGACGAACCAGCGTCTTGAAGCCGCCAAGCAGGACAAGGCGACGCTTGAGCAGAAAATCAAGGACACCGGCATCGAATACGATGACGCCAAGGAGTCCGTCGCCGAAATCGCACGTAACAGTTTCCATGGTTCCGACGCGTCCAACATGATGGATGTGGTGACCGACGCGAAAAGCACCGACGAATTCGTAGCGCAGATGCAATCCGATTCCGCGGCGGCGCGTTCGGCATCCAATACCGCGGATGCCGCGGCCACGACGCTGAACACGTCGATGAACCGTCAGCAGCGTCTCGACGCCATCGAGCAGCAGATCACCAAGCTCAAGGAGCAGGCCGATTCCCAGGCCGCGGCCGCGCAGAAGGCCTCGCAGGATGCTGCCGCCAAGCAGAGCAATCTTGAGGCATTGCAGGTCAAAGACAGTTCTGTCCGCCAGCAGCTTGAATCCCAAAAGAGCAGTCTGACCACGCAAAGCGCCAAGGAAGCGGCGGAAATCGTCTCCCTGCAGGCCGAACTGGCCGCCATGGCCGCCAAGGCCGCAGCCGAAGAGGCCGCGCGTCGCGCCAGCAGCTACACGCCATCGAGCGTGGGCCAGCAGACCGGCACGAGCTCCAGCGGTTCGGGTAGTTCCGGCAGCTCCAGCGGCAATGCCGGCAGCTCCGGCAATTCCGGCGGCTGGTCGGCCAGCGGCATGAACTATGCGGTGCCGGGCAGCTGCCCCGAAGGATCGAGCTACTGCTATGGACACAACACCGGCAACACGGTGGGGGGCGCCGCGTATCCGGCACGTCAGTGCACATTATGGGCATACCTGCGTCGCTCCCAATTGAGCCTCCCCGTCGGCTCCTATATGGGCAATGGCGCGCAGTGGGCGGCTACGGCGCGAGGGCTTGGCTATTACGTCAACAACACGCCTCATGTCGGCGCGGCGATGGTGTTCTCCCAGGGCCAAAGCGTGGGCGGCCATTGGACCGCCGACTGGCAGTATGGTCATGTGGCGGTTGTGGAGCGAGTGAACGCCGATGGATCCGTGCTGATTTCTGAAGGCGGCACCGGCTTCTCGACCTTCCCGGCATGGGAGACCATTGCCAATGCCGGCAACTATCAGTATGTGCACTACTGATCGGTCGGATCGGGAGCCCGCGCTGTAGCGGAATCGGACTCATACGCCCGCGGCGCCGCCTGGCATGGTTCAGGCGGCGTTGCTGTTATTGTGGAATGTTGCGAAAACGTATCAGGAAAGGAGGAGGCCATGGCCAAGGAACAGGGCACCAAGCTGATTGCGCAGAATAAGAAGGCGCGTCATGATTACGCCATCGAAGACAAATACGAGGCGGGTCTGGTCCTGACGGGCACCGAGGTCAAATCCCTACGCGAAGGGCGCGCGTCCCTCGCCGAGGCGTTCGTCTCCATCGACAGGCGCGGCGAGATGTGGCTCGAGAACGCGAATATCCCCGAATATCTCAACGGCACGTGGAATAACCACGCTCCCAAGCGCAAGCGCAAGCTGCTGCTGCACGAGCGTGAAATCATCAAACTGTCGAGGCAGAGCGAGGCCAAAGGTTATACGATCATTCCGTTGAGCCTGTATTTCAAGGACGGACGCGTCAAGGCGGAGATCGCGCTGGCCCGCGGCAAGCGCGAATTCGACAAGCGGCAGGCGCTGCGTGAAGAGCAGGACAAGCGTGAAGCGTTGCGGGCCATGCGCTATGCCAATAAGCGCATGCGCTGAACCGATTATGTAGATATGCGGTAAATGCATGACGATGCATAGGGCGCTTGCGGCGAGTGTCTGACACACTTGTTGAGGAATTGCCGCGTTGCGGCTTGGCCGCGGCTTTGGGTAACGTTTGTGGCAACACGGCGGGCGCTCGTGCCACGAAAGCAATATTCGCGTGCCGCCCCATATGGTGCGCGATTGGTTAGGGCTGGTGAAATATGTGTGGAATCGTTGGATACGCAGGACGGATCGAAACCGCGTGCGGCAAACCGTTGGAGGTATGTCTCCAAGGCTTGCGGCGACTGGAGTACCGTGGCTATGATTCGGCCGGCGTGGCATTGAGCGCACCGGGCATGGATCATGTCGAGGTGCGTAAGAAGGCCGGGCGTCTCGCCAATCTGGTCGAAGACATCGAACGTAACCCCATGCCGATGGCCACGGTGGGCATCGGGCATACGCGTTGGGCCACCAACGGCGTGCCGAACGATATCAACGCGCATCCGCACACCTCCCGCGACGGCAAGGTCGCCATCATCCATAATGGCATCATCGAGAACGCTTCCCAGCTGCGTCTCGACCTGCAGACCGAAGGCTACCGTTTCGCCTCCGAGACGGATACCGAGGTCGCGGCCAAACTACTGGGCAAGATCAGCGACAAGATCATCGGGGAGACAGGCAAGCCGGATCTGTTCAAGGCGGTCCGCCGCCTGGCACGCATGCTGGAAGGCGCGTTCACCATTCTCGCCACCGATGTGCGCCAGCCGGATATCGTCGTCGGTGCCCGTCATGACTCACCGCTGGTCGTGGGCCTTGGCGAGGGGGAGAACTTCCTCGGCTCCGATGTGGCCGCGTTCGTCGCCTACACGAAGCGTGCGATGGAGGTCGATCAGGATCAGGCCGTGTGCGTAAGCGCCGACAAGGTGGTCGTCTCCGATTTCATGGGCAACATCGTGCCCGATCCGAAGGTCTACACCGTGGATTGGGATGCCTCCGCCGCCGAGAAGGGCGGCTGGGATTCCTTTATGGACAAAGAGATCCATGAGGATCCGGCGGCCGTGCAGCGCACGCTGCTGGGTCGTCTTGGCGAGAACGGCGCCTTGAACCTTGACGAGGTACGCATTGACGAACACGATTTCAAAGGCATCGACAAGATCATCGTCATCGCCTGCGGCACCGCGGCATACGCCGGCATGGTCGCCAAATATGCCATCGAACATTGGGTGCGCATCCCGGTCGAGGTCGAGCTTGCGCACGAATTCCGCTATCGCGACCCGATCCTGACTCCGCGCACGCTGGTCGTCGCCATCTCGCAGTCCGGCGAGACCATGGACACGCTGATGGCGTTGCGCCATGCCCGCGAACAGGGGTCCAAGGTGCTGGCCATCTGTAATACGCAGGGCGCGACCATCCCGCGCGAATCCGACGCCGTGCTGTACACGCATGCCGGTCCGGAGGTCGCCGTCGCCTCCACCAAGGCGTTCGTGGCGCAGATCACCGCAGCCTACGTGCTCGGCCTGTACTTGGCGCAGGTGAAGGGCGCGATGTACCGCGACGAGATCCAGCAGACGCTTGATTCGCTCAAGGACATGCCGCGCAAGATCCAGTGGGTGCTCGACACGCAGACCGAAACCGTTCACGCGGCGGCCGAGCAGATGGTCGATGCCAAGTCCTTCCTGTTCTTGGGCCGTCACGTCGGCTACCCGGTGGCCATGGAAGGTGCGTTGAAGCTCAAGGAAATCGCCTACACCTTCACCGAGGGCTTCGCGGCAGGCGAGCTCAAGCACGGTCCGATCGCGCTGGTCGACGAGGGCGAACCGGTCGTGTTCATCGTGCCGCCCGCACGCGGGCGCAACGTGCTGCACGCCAAGGTGATCTCCGGCATCGAGGAGGTCAAGGCGCGCGGCGCGTACATCATCGCCGTGGCCGAGGAGAACGATCCCGATGTGGAGCGATACGCCGATGTGGTGTTCTGGCGCCCCGCCTGCCCGACGCTGATGAGCCCGCTGGTGGACGTGGTGCCGCTGCAGCTGTTCGCCATGGATATGGCCAAGCTGAAGAAGTACGACGTGGATAAGCCCCGTAACCTCGCCAAGTCCGTTACCGTCGAATAGTCGTAGCGCATGTCGCTGCTTGGCATGGCCGGCATACGCCGTTACGTTGCGCATGGATCTGCACAAAGCCGAATGCGCGGCGTTTCGGCGTATGCCGGCCTTCGTGCAGTCGGGAGAGTTTTGTGAAACAGGAGCGTAGGCACCGGTATGTGACCGAGGAACCGCATATTCCGTTCGACTGTACGGTGCTGTATGAGGACGAGCGGATCATTGTGGTGGATAAGCCGCATTTTCTGGCCACCACGCCTCGTGGTATGTGGTATCGGGAGACGGCGCTGATTCGGCTGCGGCAGACTTATGGCGAACCGGACATCATACCCGCGCACCGGCTGGATCGCCTGACCGCGGGCATTGTGGTGTTCGTGCGTGACCGTGCCAGCCGGGGTGCCTACCAGCTGCTGTTCCAGAACCATCTGGCGGTGAAGACCTACGAATGTCTGGCGCCGCTCAGACCGATCGGCAGGCCGTGCTTCGGCACCATACGCAAGTTGGAACCGCCCAGGCCGTTTCCGTTGGAACGGCGGTCGCGCATCGTCAAACAGCGGGGGATACTGCAAGCCTATGAGGAGCCCGGCACGCCGAATGCCGAAACGCTGATCGAACGTGTGGGACTGGGGCATATGGACCGTACGGGATATCCGCTTTCTGGAATGGACGGCCGTCATATGGTGGCGCGATATGTGCTGCATCCGCGAACCGGCAAGACGCACCAGTTGAGAGTGCACATGAATTCGCTGGGACTGCCCATCGTGGGGGACGACTTCTATCCGCGCATCATCGAACATGCCTGCGATGATTTTTCCAATCCGCTGGAACTGGTGGCCCGCGAACTCGAATTCGACGATCCGCTGACCGGCGAACACCGCCGCTTCACCTCGCGCATCCCCTTGAATGAGGGGTTGGGGGAGTGGCGCTGACTGCAAACGACTCACATGGACATACATACGCCGGAGGGCGGCACCCATACGGATGCCGCCCTCCGGCGTATCGCTATGATTCAGGCTGGTGAAAGCCGAAGCCGAATCACTTCACCGCGTTCAGCCACTGCTCCTTGGTGGCCTTCTCGGCTTCGAGCTTGGCCTTCTTGGCCGGATCGGTTTCGGCTGCGATCTTGGCGTCGAGTTCGGCGAGCTGGGCGTTGAGCTGCTCCTCGAAGCTGGACTTGCGGGCGTCGGTCTCGGGGTCGGACTGCTTCCAAGCAGCCTCCTCGACGGACTTGATCTGCTTGTCCACCTCGTCCAGACGGCCTTCGATGCGGCGCATGTCCTCGCGCGGCACATAGCCGATCTGATCCCACTCGTCCTGAATCGCGGCCAGAGCCTGACGAGCCTGCTTGGCGGCCTTCTCGTCGGCCACCGGTACCAGCGCCTCGGCCTTCTTCAGCAATTCCTCCTTCTTGGCGAGATTCTCCTTCTCATCGGCGGAGATCTGCTCACGATCGGCCTGACGGGCATTGAAGAAGGTATCGGCGGCCTCGCGGAAACGAGCCCACAGGGCATCGTCCTCATTGCGGCCTGCACGACCGGCCTTCTTCCAACGGTCCATCAGCTCGTTGAACTGGCGGGAGGTCTCGCCCCAGGCGGTGGAGTTCTTGATCTCATTGGCCTCGGCGATGATCGCCTCCTTGGCGGCCTTGGCCTGGTTGCGCTCGTTGTCGCGAGCCTGCGCCCACTTGCGGCGTGCCTGGTTGAAGGTGGTGCGGGCGGCGGAGAAACGCTTCCACAGTTCGTCGGCGTCCTTCTTGTCGATGCGCACGTTATTGCGCTGGTGTGCCTGCCATTCGTCGAACAGCGTGCGGAACTTGTCGGCGGTGGAACGCCAGTTGGTGTTGTCTCCAAGACCGGCTGCCAGCGCCTCCGCCTTCTCCACGATGGCGGTGCGTCCTGCGACCGCGGCCGCCACGGCAGCCTTGCGTGCCTCGGCCAGCTCCGCCTTCTTGGCTTCGGCCTTGGTCTTGAGCTCCTCATACTGGGCCTTGAGTGCGGCCAGATCGCCCACCACGGCGGGGGATTCGGTTTCTTCGGCCAGCATCTTCATCGTTTCGTCGATCTCGCGGGACTTGATGGTGGAGCTCTTCAGACGTGCGGCCAATGCATCGAGCTTGGCCTTGAGATCAAGGAAACGACGGGCGTACAGCGCCAGTGCCTCTTCCTTGGACACGTCGGGGAACTGGCCGACCTCACGTTCGCCGTCGCCATCCTTGACGAATACGGTGCCGTTCTCATCGACATGTCCGAATGATTCGGCCTGCTTGACCTGGGTCTCGGTGTAGGTGGCAGCTGCCGGTGCGGCGACGCGACGGGCCGCCGGTGCGGCTTTCTTGGCGAATGCTGCGGGGGACGGAGCATGGGGCTTCGGAGCGGCGGGCTTCGGTGCCTGAGTCGCTTCGCGTGTCTCCTGTGCGGTGGTCTCGGTGGTGGTTTCGTTCTTGGTGACGTTCTCGTCGGCCATGGCCAGCTCCTTACAGCTTGGAAGTGTGTGCATCGCGCTTCACATCCTGACAAAATAAGGATGATTGACGCAACCTTCACCTATTATATTGATTCCGTGGCTAAAGGCGCATCAATATCAGGATTTCCAGAGTGGCTCCCCTCTGAACGTGTTGTGGAGCAGCGTGTTATCGACACGCTCCGTGAAGTATTCGAGCTCAACGGCTTCCTCGGCATCGAGACAAGAGCCGTGGAAACTGGGGCTTCGCTGCTGAAAAAGGGCGAGACCAGCAAAGAGATCTACCTGTTGAGCCGTTTGCAGGATGTCGGCAACGAATCCGACACACCGATTGAGGAACGGCTCGGTCTGCATTTCGATCTCACCGTGCCGCTGAGCCGGTATGTGGTCGAGCATTCCGGCGATCTCGCGTTCCCGTTCAAGCGTTGGCAGATCCAAAAGGTCTGGCGCGGCGAGCGCCCGCAGGAGGGTCGCTTCCGCGAGTTCGTCCAGGCCGATATCGACGTGATCGGCAATGGCGATCTGCCGGACCACTACGAAGTAGAGCTGCCGCTGGTCATGGTCTCCGCATTGGAGCGCCTGCGCGAGTTCGGCCTGCCCAAGGCGACCGTGCATGCGAACAACCGCAAGCTTTCCGAAGGCTTCTACCGTGGCCTTGGACTCGACGATATCGAAGGCGTGCTGCGTGAGATCGACAAGCTCGACAAGATCGGCGCCGACGAAGTGGCCAAGCTGCTCGTCGAGACCTGCGGTGCCACCGACGCGCAGGCCCGCGCCTGCCTCGAGCTGGCCGAGCTCACCGCCGCCAACGGCGCCGAACTCGCCGAAAAATTCGACGAACTCGCGGCCAAGCACGGCATCCCCCAGGAGTCCGAAGCTTACGCGCTCGCGCGTGAAGGCCTGAACACGCTGGGCATGATCGTCGACCAGGCGGCCGCGATTCGCCCCGGCTCCGTCATCGCTGACCTGAAGATCGCCCGCGGATTGGACTACTACACCGGTTCCGTGTACGAGACCTTCCTCGACGGTGCCGCATCCCTTGGCTCCATCTGCTCCGGCGGGCGTTACGACAACCTCGCCTCGCAGGGCAACCGCAAGTACCCGGGCGTCGGCCTGTCCATCGGTTTGAGCCGACTGGTCAGCTACATGCTGCACACCGCGGGCGCACACGCCAATCGCGTGTCCCCGGCAAGCGTGCTTGTCGCGGTGTGGAACGAAAGCGAACGTGCCGAGTCCAATGCCATCGCCAATGCGTTGCGTTCCCGCGGCATCGCCGCCGATGTGGCTCCGACCGCCGCCAAGCTGGGCAAGCAGATCAAGTACGCCGATAAGCTCGGCATTCCATTCGTGTGGTTCCCCGGCCAGGAGGGTGCCGGCGACGAGGTGAAGAACATCGTGTCCGGCGAACAGCGTCCGGCCGATCGCACGTCGTGGGAGCCGGATACTGTTAATGCCCGGCAAACCGTTGTTATTGATTGATTAATCGAATAATTGGGAGTATTCAAAGCATGAGCCAGACGGCATATAGAACACATCATGCCACTGAAGTCACCGAGGCTCTCGTCGGCCAGAAGGTCACCCTGTCCGGTTGGGTCGACCGCCGCCGCGACCATGGTGGAGTCGCCTTCATCGATCTGCGCGATTCCTCCGGCCTGGTGCAGGTCGTCATCTATGACGAGGAGCAGGCGCGTCCGCTGCGTTCCGAGTTCGTGATCCAGGTCACCGGCGAGGTGCGTCTGCGTCCGGAAGGCAATGAGAACGAGCATCTTGCCACCGGCAAGATCGAGGTCGTGGCCGAGAGCATCGACGTGCTCGCCAAGTCCGACGCCCTGCCGTTCCAGGTGTCCACCGCGCTTGAAAACGAGTCCGAGAACAAGCTGCCTGGCGAGGAAGTGCGTCTCAAGTACCGTTACCTCGACCTGCGTCGACCGGGCATGCAGCGCAATCTGAAGCTGCGTTCCGACATGGCCAAGGCCGCCCGTCACGCGCTTGAGGATCTGGACTTCACCGAGGTCGAGACCCCGACGTTCATCAAGTCCACCCCGGAGGGCGCACGAGACTTCGTGGTGCCGGCCCGTCTGGTGCCGGGTTCCTGGTACGCTCTGCCGCAGTCCCCGCAGCTGCTCAAGCAGCTGCTTATGGTCTCCGGCGTCGAACGCTACTACCAGTTCGCCCGCTGCTACCGTGACGAGGACTTCCGCGCCGATCGCCAGCCTGAATTCACCCAGCTCGATATGGAGATGGCGTACGTGGATCAGGAAGACGTGATGGCCATGGCCGAAAAGGTCATTGCCGCCATCTGGAAGGCCGCCGGCTATGAGGTCCAGCTGCCGCTGCCGCGCATCACCTGGCAGGAGGCCATGGACAAGTATGGCTCCGACAAGCCCGATCTGCGCTTCGGCAACCCGATCATCGAGCTGACCGACTACTTCAAGAACACGCCGTTCCGCGTGTTCCAGGCTCCGTATGTGGGTGCCGTGCTCTTCAAGGGCGGCGCCTCCACGCCGCGTCGTCAGTTCGACGCTTGGCAGGAATGGGCCAAGCAGCGCGGTGCCAAGGGTCTTGCCTATGTGCAGTTCACCGCCGACGGCGAGCTCAAGGGGCCTGTGGCCAAGAACCTGTCCGATGAGGAGCGCGCCGGCCTTAAGGAAGCCGTTGGCGCGGAGGACGGCGACGCCGTGTTCTTCGCCGCCGGTGCCCGCGAATCCTCCCAGCTGCTGCTGGGCGCCGCCCGTGTGGAGCTCGCCTCTCGCGCCGGACTGCTCGACCCGAAGAAGTTCGCGTTCACCTGGGTTGTGGACTTCCCGCTGTTCAAGCCAACCGACGATCCGGACGACGACGACGTGGCGGTCGGCCACTCCAAGTGGACCTCCATGCACCACCCGTTCACCATGCCGTCCAAGGATTGGATCGACAAGTTCGACAAGGATCCCGAGCACGCCATGTCCGACTCCTACGACATTGTCTGCAACGGTGAGGAGATGGGCGGCGGTTCCGTGCGTATCCATCGCGACGACATCCAGGATCGTGTGCTCAACGTGCTCGGCATCAGCAAGGAAGAGGCCGAAGATAAGTTCGGCTTCCTGCTGGAGGCCTTCAAGTACGGCGCTCCGCCTCACGCGGGCATCGCACTGGGCTGGGACCGCACCGTGTCCATCCTTGCCGGCGCCCCGTCCATCCGCGACGTCATCGCCTTCCCGAAGGCCGGCGGCGGCCGCGATCCGCTGACCGGCGCCCCGGCTCCGATCTCCGACGAGCAGCGCGCCGAAACCGGCGTCGACTATGACCCGGATGAGGACGAGGACTGATCGTAGATTCGATTGCATGAGCGCCAAGTCGCATGATGCGGCTTGGCGCTCGTTGTGTGAAGCCCTGTTATCAGGCTTTTCCAAGAAGTTCACCTGCCGTTTGCCTGAGTGCATGAGGTGCAACATCTTGCTGGTTTACCGTGTGTCGCATGAGTCGTTATCCGTGGTGTCACATGCATGACTGGTTCGTCCGGAATGTGCCGGAACGCGTGGCGTTTGCGGTGGTGGGGGTTATGACGCTAGCCGCCGTCGTTGCCATCGCTACGCTGCGCTGGATGATGCTTGATTGAAGCAGTCCCGCTAGGGGACGTTTACTTGTGGCGTCTATTGACTTCTCTGGTTTTTCGGGCGTTCATGAGACAAAACCCGGGTGGAAACATACTTCGTTTATACTGTGCAGCTATGTCAGATATGAACGAACTCAATATCACGCGCCCGCTGGTGCCAGGCACTGAAGACAGCGGGCAGCCTCTAGTAGAACTCACCCACGTGGAGAAGCATTTCGGTGATCTCCACGTTCTCAAGGACATCAATCTCACCGTCGACAAAGGCGAGGTGCTGGTCATCGTAGGACCGTCCGGATCGGGCAAATCCACCATGTGCCGCACCATCAACCGACTGGAAACCATCGATTCCGGCGTCATCCGCATCGACGGACAGCCCCTTCCCGAGGAAGGCAAGGAGCTTGCCAATCTCCGTGCCGAAGTAGGCATGGTGTTCCAGTCCTTCAACCTGTTCGCCAACAAGACCATTCTCGAAAACGTCACGCTTGCCCCGATCAAGGTCCGTCATATGGATAAGAAGGCGGCGGAAGACATGGCCATGGATCTGCTCGACCGCGTCGGTGTGGCCAGCCAGGCGTCCAAGATGCCGTCCCAGCTGTCCGGCGGCCAGCAGCAGCGCGTCGCCATCGCCCGAGCTCTGGCCATGAAGCCGAAGGTCATGCTGTTCGATGAGCCGACATCCGCACTCGATCCTGAAATGGTCAATGAGGTGCTTGACGTTATGGTGAAGCTCGCCCGCGAGGGCATGACCATGCTGTGCGTCACGCACGAGATGGGCTTTGCGCGCAAGGTGGCCGACAAGGTCGTGTTCATGGCCGACGGCCAGATTCTGGAACAGGCTTCGCCCGACGAGTTCTTCGAGCATCCGAAGACGGAACGCGCCAAGGACTTCCTCTCGAAGATCCTGACCCACTGAGAAAGAGGGCGGAGTATGAAGAAGACATGGTTCAAACGCGCGTTGGCGGCGCTGTGCGCGCTGACCTGCGCGGTTTCGTTGGCGGGCTGCGGCTCGTCGCAAAGCGACGGCAAGATTCGCATCGGCATCAAATTCGACCAGCCGGGCCTGGGCTTCAAGAAGTCCGGTACGTATGTCGGGTTCGATGTGGATGTGGCCAAGTACATTGCCAAGAAGCTCGGATACACCGAGGATGAGATCGTATGGAAGGAGGCGCCGTCCAAGCAGCGTGAGGCCATGCTGCAGAACGGTGACGTCGATTTCATCATCGCCACGTATTCCATCACCGATGAGCGCAAGAAGGTCGTGGATTTCGCAGGTCCGTACTTCGTGGCCGGCCAGGATCTGCTGGTGCGCAAGGGCGATACTTCGGTCAGGGGCCCTGAGGACCTGAACGGCAAGCGCCTGTGCTCCGTGACCGGCTCCACTTCGGCCGTCACCGTCAAGGAGAAGTTCGCCAACGAGGTGCAGCTGATGGAACAGCCCGGCTACGCCGAATGCGCAACCGCATTGTTCTCCGGCATCGTGGACGCGGTGACCACCGACGACATCATTCTCGCGGGTCTCGCATCCGCGTCGCGTGGACGACTGGAAGTGGTCGGCAAGCCGTTCACCCAGGAATATTATGGCGTGGGCGTCAAGAAGGGGAGCAATGATCTGAAGAAGAAGATCAACGCCGCCATCACGGACATGGAGAAGGACGGCTCCTGGAAGCGTGCCCTGGCCGACAACACAAAGGGCGCCAACTACACGCCGAATCCGAAATACAACCCGCCGGTGCCGAACGGAAAGGGGAACAAGTAATGCAGGACCTGATGACGCTGCTTAGCGAATATAACGTGCCGGGTGCCTTTCTGGTGAACATCGAGCTCACGCTGTGGTCCACGCTGTTCTCCACGATTCTCGGTGTGATCCTGGTCATGATGCGTATCTCGCCGATTCCCTCCCTGCGCACCGTCGCCGGCATCTATGTCGAACTGTTCAAGAACCTGCCGCTGACCATCATCATGGTGTTCATGGTGCTGGGTGCCTACGCGCAGCTCAAGCTCACCTTCTCCGACACGTTCTCCACCAATTTCTTCTGGCTGGCGGTCACCGGCTTGAGCCTGTACACCGCGGCGTTCGTGTGCGAATCGCTGAGGTCCGGCATCAACACCGTGCCGCTCGGTCAGGCGGAGGCCGCGCGAGCGCTCGGATTGAACTTCACCCAGGCCGCGGTCCAGATCATTCTGCCGCAGACGTTCCGCGGTTCGGTGGCGCCGTTGGGCAACACCTTTATCGCGTTGCTGAAGAACTCCACCGTTGCAGCTGCGGCATCCGTGGCCACCGAAACCTCGACCATGATGAGCGAGATGATCGAATACCATGCCGATCAGATTGTGCTGATCTTCCTGATCTTCGCCTTCGGCTATGTGATCCTGATCATCCCGATCGGCATGCTGACCACCTATCTGTCCAACAAGCTCGCGGTGAGGAGGTGACGCGCAATGGCAGCAAACAATGAAAGCGCAGTGCTGTTCGATCAGCCGGGTCCTAGGGGCCGCAAAACCATCCGTATCATCAATTGGATCGCAGGTATCATCTTCGCCATCGTCGTGGTGCTGATCCTGATGCGTCTGCATAATCCGCCGGACGGCGAAAACCAGCTGAGCTGGGAGCTGTGGAAACCGGCGCTCGACCCCGAGGCGTGGACGGACTTCTACCTGCCGGGCCTGTGGGCCACGATCCGAGCCTCCCTGCTGGCCGTGGTGGGCGCAGTGGTGTTCGGCCTGGTGTTCGGTATCGGGCGTCTGATGCCGAACCCGCTGGTCCGTGTGGTTTCCGGCGCGATTGTCGAATTCGCGCGAGCAGTGCCCGTGCTGCTCATGATGATCTTCTTCTGGCGCTGGTTCGCCTTCGTCGGCCTGCCCAGCCCCGCCTACTGGTCGGTCGTGCTCGCCCTGATAATCTACAACGGTTCGGTTGTGGCCGAGCTGGTACGTTCCGGCGTGGGCAATCTGCCCGATGGTCAGCGTGAGGCATCGCTTGCGCTGGGACTTACGCAGACCCAGTCGCTGATGCAGATCGAAGTGCCGCAGGCCATCGTTGCCATGCTGCCGGCCGCCGTCACCCAGCTGGTCGTGGTGCTCAAGGACACCGCACTCGGTTCCATCATCATGTACACCGATCTGCTGCAGCAGTCCCGTCGACTCGGCTCCATGTACTTCAACATTCTCCAGACGCTGGTCGTGGCCGGTGTGATCTACTTCATCGCCTGCTGGCTGCTGTCGCGACTGGCCGAATGGCTGCCGTCCAGACTCCAGCAGCACACCGCCGCGCCGACCGAGCCTGAGCCGGTGGCACCGATCGCGGCGGGCGACCCTTCCAACGTCAACCAGATCGCCGTGGCCAAGGAGGTCGAGGAGCTGCCGCTCGGCGGCACCGATCGCCAATACCATGTGCATCATCGCGGCACCAACGCCTCCATCCACCAGTGGAGGCAGACCAAATACGTGCAGGGGTACGATGCGACGCACCCCGAATCGCAGGAGGAAGCCGACAAGGAGAAGCATTTCAGGCTTTACCACAGGAAGAGCGACGAGGAAGAGTGACCCTCGCGTTGCCGGCATGAATCAGGCCGTTCGCGTAAAGCAGATGCCATACAGGGCAGCTTCGCGCGAACGGCCTGATGCGTTACGGGCTGTACGTAAACGCCTTGTGCGGCATGCGGGCGAGTATACTTATGCGCGGCGATCGACCCGTATGGGCGGTCAGCCGGACACAACACAGGCGGGCAAGGGCCAAGGTGGCCAAAACCTGCCGAATAACCGCATAAAGGAATATCATGACAGCATCACATGGTGCATACGGCAATGCCGATGCAACCACGGCGGCAACAAGCAACGCAGCAAGCTCTAACGGCGCGGCCAGCACGGACGAGAGTCTCAACGCCCGCGTCAGAACATCGAAATCCCCAAGACCGAACAAGTGGGGCATCATTATCGCGGCAGTCGTCGCCATCGCCATCATCGTAGGCGCGGTCGCCATATTCAACGGCCGGAATGCGCAACAGTCGGCAAACAAGGCCGACACCGTAACCATCGGACTCAAACTCGCCCCGCCCAGCCTCGACATTCGCCGCCAATCCGGATCGGCCATCGAACAGGTGCTCATCGGCAACGTGTACGAGGGCCTCGTCAGCCGCGACTCCGACAACAAAGTGCAGCCCGGACTCGCCTCAAGCTGGGACATCTCCACAGACGGCACAACCTACACCTTCCATCTCAACCGGAACATGACCTTCTCCAATGGGGATGTGCTTGATGCCGACGACGTGGCATGGTCCATCAACCAGTTGAAGGAGAAGCAATACTACAACGCCAACCAGGTGGAAAGCCTGAGCAAGGCCGAAGCGCTTGACGCGAACACCGTGCGAATCACCCTCAGCTCCCCGGACTCCAACCTGCTGTGGTACCTGACCGGGCGCCCGGGCCTGGTGTTCGACAAGGACGCCACCTATAACGCGAAGACCCAGGCCGTGGGCTCCGGCCCATACACCGTGGAATCCTTCGATTCCGCCAGCAAGATGGTGCTTAAGGCCAACCCGAAATATTGGGGCACCGCGCACAAGCCGGCCACGCAGCATGTGGTCATCGACTTCATCACCGATGACAACGCCGCCGTCAACGCCCTGAAAAGCGGCGACGTGGACGTGCTCTCCCCAGTGAACGCGACCTTGGCGAAATCCCTTGACGCCAACACCTACCATGTCTCCGCGTCCGATGGCAGCGACAAATTCGTGCTCGCCTTCAACTGCGCGAACAAGAAACTCGCCGACAAGCGCGTGCGCCAGGCCATCCGTTACGGCATCAACCACAAGGAGATCATCGCCTCCCGCGGCGGAGTCGACACTGCACTCGGCGGGCCGATCCCATCCGTCGACCCCGGCTACGAGGATCTGACCGGCCTCTACCCCTACGACGTGGCCAAAGCGAAGCAGCTTATGCGCGAAGCCGGGTATTCGACCAGCAAGCCGTTGAAGCTCACACTGACCTACGCCAACACCTACGGCACTGAACTGGGCGACCAGCTCAAAAGCCAGCTCGCCGCAATCGGCATCGACCTCAACATCAACTATGTGGAATTCTCCACCTGGCTGCAGGACGTGCACGCCAACGGCGACTATGAGCTTTCGCTCGTCGACCATGCCGAAAGCCATGACTTCTACAAGTGGACCACGCCCGAATACTACTACCACTACGACAACAGGAACGTGCAGGCGCTGTACGCCAAGGCGCTCGCCGCCACCGACGAGAAGGAAAGCGACGAATACCTCAAGCAGGCGGCGAAAACCGTCAGCGAAGACGCTCCGGCCGACTGGCTGTTCGGCTACCGTGTGACCGTGGCGTACAACAAGGGCATCAAGGGATTCCCCGACAAGCTCAGCCAGACGGTACTGCCGCTATGGCAGATCTCCAAGGCGGAATGATATGAGATTCGTGGCCAAACGGCTGCTGCTGTTCATAGCGGCATTGGTGGGATTGTCGATACTGGTGTTTCTGGCATTGCGCGTACTCCCCGGTGACGTTGCAGCCGTAATGGCCGGAACGAACGCGACCGCGGCCCGTATCGCCGCACTGCGGACGCAGATGGGACTCGACAGGCCGCTGCCCGTACAATACGTCGACTGGCTTGGCGGACTGCTGCATGGCGATCTTGGCATATCCGCCATCAGCGGCAGATCGGTCGTCTCGCAGGTCGGCGCCCGGGCGGCGGTCACGTTCCCTCTTATCGTGCTCAGCCTTGCCATAGCCCTGCTGATCGGATTGCCGCTTGGCTGTGCTGCCGTCATCACCAGGAACAGGCGGTGGCGGGGGCTGTTCCATGTGCTTGCCATTGTCGGAGGTGCTGTTCCGGCGTTATGGAGCGGACTGCTGCTGATTCTGCTGTTCTCGCACGGCTCGGGACTGCTGGGGCTGTTCCCCTCGCAGGGTTTTCCGAACGATGGCTGGAAGGATTGCGGGCGGGCCATGGCGTCGCTCGTGCTTCCGGCATTGGCCACCGGCATCACCGCCGGTGCGGGGATCATGCGCTATACGCGTGCCGCGTTGGGCGATGCCGCGCAATCCCAGGCCGTAAGCATGGCCATGGCATGCGGCATGACGCGCAGGCAGGCGCTGCTGCGTGTAGGCCTGCGACTGTCGATGCCGCAGCTGGTGTCGGTTATCGGATTGACCTTCGCCCAAATGATAACGGGTGTGATGGTGGTCGAGAACCTGTTTGCCCTGCCGGGGCTGGGCTCGATGCTCATCACCGATGTGGGCAATCGTGATCTGATCGCGGTGCAGAGCGAACTGTTCCTGCTGGCAGCATTCTTCCTGCTATTGGGATTGGCGGTCGATATGGCGCATCATGCGCTCGATCCGAGACTGAGCACCGCTTCCGACGACGTGCAGGAGGTGCTGTGATGTCGGCCGCTCGTGTGGTTATGCGTTCGATGTGGCGCAAGGCCAGTGGAAAATATGCGTTGATCGTGCTCGGCCTGTGGGTGCTGGTTTCGCTGATTTCGCTGGTGTGGACGCCTTACGCGCTACTTGAGACGGACGGATTCCACGCATGGGCTTCGCCCACGGCCGCGCATCCGTTGGGAACCGATGGCGTTGGCGCCGACGTGCTGAGCTGGCTGATGGCCGGTTCGCGCACGAATCTTGCAATCGCATCGCTTACCGTAGTCGTGGCCGGAATATTCGGATTGGCGTTGGTGGCCGCCATGGTGTCACGCCATACCGTGCTGCGATCCACGTCGGTGGTGGTGGTCGATGCGCTGATCTCGATACCGACGGTGCTGATCGCATTGATGTTGTCGGTGCCGTTCGGCGCTTCCGCGGCGGTGATCGTGGCCGCATGCGGATTCGCCTACGGATTGAATCTGGCACGCATCGTAAGACCTGCGGCCATACTCGCCGCGCGTTCGCAGTATGTGGAGTCGGCGGTATGGTCCGGCGCTTCGGGGGCGCGCGTGTTCGTCAGGCATATTATGCCGAACGTGATGCCGGTGCTGCTGGTGCAGTTGTCGATGAGCGCGGGGACGTCGATACTGGCTGAGGCTGGCCTGACCTATCTTGGCGTCGGCGTGGGTGCCGGCGTACCCAGTTGGGGGCATTCCCTCGCCATATCCGTACGATTCATCAGCATCTACCCGCTGACCGTGCTATGGCCGGGACTGATCGTCACGATGACGGTGATCGCGCTGCATCTGTTCGGCGACGCACTGCGCGACGCCATCGACCCGTTGACCAATCCTGAACTGAGGGAGGCGGCATGAGCATCGAGATTCGTGGGCTGACCATCACCATCGGCGACAAACCCATCGTGCGCGATGTGTGCATGGACATCGCCGACGGTGAGCGCATCGGTCTGGTCGGTTCCTCCGGCTCGGGCAAATCCATGATCGCCAAAGCCCTGATGGGGTTGCTGCCCGACACGGCGCGGGTGAGCGGTTCCATCATGGCTGGCGGCAGGCAACTGATCGGGTTGGACAATACCGCCATGGCCGATCTGCGCGGGCGTTATATGGGCATGGTGTTCCAGAATCCGGCGGCAGCGCTCAATCCCGTGATGACGGTTGCACAGCAGATCGGTCTGCCGCTGTACCTGCACTACGATCTGTCGCTTGACGAGCGTCTTGATCGTGTCAAGGCGATGCTTGACAAAGTGGGGCTTTCCCAGGATGCACTGCTGAAATACCCGCATCAGCTTTCCGGCGGGCAGCAGCAACGCGTCGGCATCGCCACCGCGTTGATCACCTCGCCGCGATTCATCATCGCCGACGAGCCGACCACGGCATTGGATTCGATCACGCAACGTCAGATCGTCGACCTGCTGACGTCGCTGGTCGACGATGCCGGCGCGTCCATGCTGTTCATCACCCATGATTTCGCGGTGCTCGCACGCGCCACTACGCGCTGCTATGTGCTGGACGGCGGTTCGATCGCCGAAACAGACACGACCGCAAGCCTATTGCGGGAACCGGCAAGCGAGCCTGCGCGGCGCCTTGTCGCCGCGGCCAGGCAACTTACGCTGTCACGTGACGGCGGCATCGGCGACGGTGACGTCGGAAGTCGGGAATCCACGGGAGTGGAATCCGGTGATAGGACGATCGTGAGGAAAGACGGCGGCGATGAATGAAATCCTGTTGCAGGGACGTGGCATCTGCAAAAGCTATGGGTCGAAGCGGAATCGCAGGCAGGTGCTGTTCGACGTGGACATCGAGGTGCGCAGCGGGGAGTGCCTGGCGATCATCGGTGCTTCCGGCTCGGGCAAATCGACGTTGACGCGAGTGCTGTTCGGCCTGGAATCCGCGGATTGCGGTGAGATCGCATACCGTGGCCAGGCGATGGGGGAGCGGAACGATGCCGTGCGCCATATACTGCGCGGTGAGACCGGACTGGTGTTCCAGGACCCCTTTGCCTCGCTCGACCCACGCTGGCGTGTTGCGCGTTCCGTAGAGGAACCGTTGCGGTTGCACCATAGGGGCATGGGCGATGACGAGGCCGCTTCGCGGATCGGGCGAGCATTACGACTGGTCGGACTCGACCCGGCGGTATTCGCCGCACGGTACCCCATGGATCTATCCGGCGGGCAGGCGCAGCGTGTCGCCATTGCACGTGCCATAGTGGACGATCCGGGCATCATTCTTGCCGACGAGCCGATGAGCGCCA
>OBLF01001160.1_pt1 | contig 23058 bp, 43 predicted proteins | sample 1519231 | NCBI WGS metagenome assembly OBLF01 (sample SAMEA2602895, study PRJEB22501) | metagenome | reverse complement strand
CGATCTATAATAGGAGCGGTGTCCTTATTTACTTGTTCAATAAGAGTAGTAATAGCACCATTCGTTATTGATATCTTGCCTAATAACAATCCCTTTGAATAGGAGACTCCGTTTACCATATCCAAGGGTATCTCAGTTGATTTTATTCCGTACAGCAGCCCTTTATCTATGAATAAAATACGTTTTTGAGTAAGCACAATTAATACAGTGTTACCATCTACGAAACCTGATGTAGCATATTGTATAACTTCATCATCATTTAATATTTCAGGTAATGCTTTAATTTCTTTTTTTGTTCCAAAGGTATCAGAAACATTAGCAGCAGAGAGTTGTTTTTTTACTTCTTGCAATTCCATAATAATTCCTCCAAAAATATGTACAGCTTTTTACGTCAATCAGTATTTGGACGTAAGGCTATTCTTCTGGTATTCCATATGAAGAAACCAATTCGTTTAATGTTTCTGGATATCGATCATTTTCTTCTATATAAAGAACGCCAAGTAAAGCAGCAGCAAAGACGTCTGATTCGTGCTCTAGCTTAGAGTGTCCAAACCTAATACCAGTGTAGTATCCAGATAATCCCTCATGTAAAATTACGTGCCCAACTTCGTGAGCCATAGTGTAGTAACGAGAGGGTAGGTACTTAATTCGTTCATTCATCATAACGACAGGTTCGTCATCATCATAAGTTGTTTTAGCAAATGGTCTTTTTCCAAATAAGGGAGTCCATTCAACATCTATATTTAACTTGTCAGCAATGACAAACGGATCAGCAGTTTTGTATCTTTCAACCACAGTTTCCACGGCTTCTTTGATTTTATCGGTATTCATAGGTAACACCTCTTAATCGTGCTTGTGGCGTTTCCAGAATATTGTTGTCATTGCAAGTTTTACTTGCTGCTTTTCTTCCTCGGTTAAATCTTCGCCACCATAAGTCATTCCACCCTCAAGATTTCTTTCCAAGAAAGTTTCCAAATCTTTTGTATCATTTTCATTTGCCCAATCAGGTGTCTCATTCTTACCTAATAGGTAATCCACAGTAACGCCTAAAACGTTAGCAACGGATTCAACTTTATCTATGGACGGATTTTGATTTTTCCATCTGTAAATTGCGTTTGTACCTAGTTTGGCTTTTGTGTTAACTTCACGCAAGCTCATTCCACGTTTTTTTGAAATCTTTTCTATACGTTCAAATATTGTCATATCAACGATTCTCCGTATTCTAGAGAATTAAATTTAATTTATTGGTTACAAAAGGTTGATTTATTTAACCAATTAGTTTATATTTAATTCATCAAGTAATTGAGCAATAAAAAACAGACCTATCTAAACAATAACTTTGGCGAGGAATTGTGGTAGTAGTAGGCTTTATATTGCTTATTTAGTATGGACTAAGTTTAGCTTATAGGTTAAAAATTGTCAATAACTTGATGAATAAAAAACAGAAAGGAGAACTAAATATGAAAAAGAAAGTTTTAGTCACAGAGGTTAATCCAGGAATGATTGAAGAGCGGGCGAATGTTTCCTTGATTCTTGAAAATGGAGATCAACTTATCAGTGAAATAAAAAAAGCTCAGCAACAAATTGCCGAACTAGATAAAACATTAGCCAGTATTGAACACTTTATTCCTATTTTTCACTATTCAAAATAGCGACTGGAACAAATGAGATGTCTTTATCAAAGCGATAGAAATTTGGAAAATTTAACCCACTTTCCAAAAAGCTTACATTCGTAAGTGATGACGTAGAAGTAGCCACATGTAATAGTTCATTCTTTACAAAATCCTCAAGGCTAGTAAAGAACTCTTCTAAGTTGTTTTGGTAATGTATCCTAGTTTCTGGTAAATCAGGGATTATTTTGAATTTCTCGTTGAAGTCTTTTCTAAATCTAATTTTGTCTTCCTTGCTGGCAAAAACACCATTGGATTCAGTGTCTTCATTTAAAAAATTCGCTATTAGATGTGAATTAGCAACTTTAAAAACGATGCTTCTTTGGTCGAAATTGTCGTTAAAGAGCTGAGACACACCGTAAACAAATAATTTTGTTTCACTTAGATTCATAATTTATCACCACCTTTAATTGAACTAACTAAATTATATCAATAAAAAACAGAAAGGAAGTGGAAACTTTGACAGAAGAAGCAACATTAGAAAATCAAGCTTTAGAGCTCCAACTAAAAATTGAAATTGCTCGTAAGCGTAAAGGGATGACACAAGAACAATTGACTGCCGCTATTGGCGAAAAGTGGCCTTCAGTGGTAAGCAGGGCAATACGAGGTGATCAATCACCGAAATCCAAACGCGTTCGAGAAAAAATTTACAGAGTATTAGATCTCTAGAGAGGATTGAATAGTGAAAAAGAGAATTATATATAGACAGCTAAAAGGATGGCTTGTTTCGAATAATATTTCTCAAAAAAGAGTGGGCGAAATTATTGGAACAACGGCTAATGTGGTTAATAAGAAGCTCAATGGAACTGGATCCGATTTTAAGCTATCAGAAGTCCGGACTCTTCATAACAAATTAAAAGTACCAACAGATTGTTTTTTTGAAATTGAAGTTCCTTTATCAGAACAAAAAGAGACGTGCTAATAAATTTAAAAAGGAGTGAACATATATGAATGAATTACAAAATTTCAACTTTGAAGGAAACGAAGTACGAACTGTACTAATTAATGACGAACCATATTTTGTTGGCAAAGACATTGCTGATGTTCTTGGGTATTCAAATTCACGGAAAGCACTAATTGATCACGTGGATGAAGAGGATAAGAATACCGTAACAATTCGTGACGGTAATAAAGGAAACCCTAATCAAGTAGTGATTAACGAATCAGGGATGTACAGCTTAGTACTTTCAAGTAAATTACCAAATGCTAAGAAGTTTAAACGCTGGGTAACAAACGAAGTTCTGCCATCAATCCGAAAACATGGTGCTTATATGACGGATGAAAAGATTGAAGAGGCTTTGCTGAATCCTGACACGATTATTAGTCTGGCAACCAAATTGAAGAACGAGCGTGAAAAAGTAGAAGTTGAACGTAACGGTAGATTAATTGCTGAACAACGAGTTGAAGAGCTTCAGCCTAAAGCAGATTACTACGATCAAATATTATCGAATAAGGGAGTGGTAACAGTAACCTCGATTGCTAAAAATTATGGTATGACAGCTCCAGAATTAAATAAGTTATTGAATCAGTTAGGTGTTCAGTACAGCCAGTCTGGAAGCTGGTACCTATATAAGAAATATCAAAAAAACGGTTATACGCATACTATCCCAGTTCCTTATTCACACAGAGATGGAAGACCAGATATTAAACCTCAAACTAAATGGACACAAAAGGGCCATATATTTATTTATCAACTATTAAAGGAACATGGAATACTACCAATGATTGAAATGAAAGACGCGTCAGCGATGTAGTTAAGTCGATAACTTGATGAATAAATAACAGAAAAGGAGAACTAAATGAATATTCAAGAAGCAGTAAAGCAATCGCTTAAAACGGGTAAGCAGTTTTACCGTAAGAGTGAAGGGGATCAACTAACATTTGAAGTTTCTAAATCAAATCGATGCATAGATATATATAGAAATGGAGAAAAAATTTCTGGTTGGTGGAATCCAAGAGATAACGATTTGATGGCAAATGATTGGAAAATAAAAGAGTAGTTCCTAATGGAACCGCCCTTGATATTACTTAGTAGGAACTTTTGTTGAGATTAAAATATCAGTCAACAAATCACTACCAAATTGTAGTTCGATAAATCCTGAACCTTCAAGTGAAAGTAGAGATTGTGCAAAATCCATATCGCTTAGAGTAGAAGCTTTGCGAACTTTTGAAGGGTCTATATTGGTCGGACGACTATCGTCAGCAAGTTCAATTATCGTATTTAACAATTTTTCATTTGAATTCACTTGTATCACCACCCTTTAACTAAATTATATGCATGAAAGAAGAGAACAAAAGTGAAAATACAAAGCTGGTTAGAAGACCATGAACGTGGATTAATAGCACTTAGTGGATTTTTATTAGGTGCACTAGGTGGAATATGTGGAGCAATTCTCGTTATCTGGTTACTTAATTAGTAAATCATTAATTAACCACCTTTTATTGAACTAACTAAATTATACACAAGAAATAGGGAAAATAATATGAACAAATTAGTCATTATGAAAGACCAACAAGCAGTAACGACTAGCTTACAAGTAGCAGACAGACTAACAACGTTAGGAGCATAGAAATGACAGTAAACAAAAACAGATTGTCTGATGACAAGTATCCAATGCTAATGGACAAAAAAACAGTAGCAGAGTATTTAGGAGTTTCTAAAAGTTCAGTTGATGTTTTTCTTTTAAACGACAACTTGAGTACAGCAACTTTTGAACCTAGCAAGCTTAAGCGAAACTTTTTTATCAAAACGAAAGTTAATAAATGGCTGGAGGAATTGTAATGGTAGTAACAGTAAGCCTAGGGCAATTAGCATTTTATCTAATTTCAGTAGTAGTGGCTGGATTAATTGGACACTCGATGAAAGGAGGTGAAAAGTAATGAAGTTAGTAAAGATTAAAGAAGATTTGTATTTGAATCCAAATAATGTTCAATCTGTTGAATTTGATGACGAAGATAATACAACACTCATAACAATGGTGAATGGAGAAGTTTTTAGCTTAAAGCTACCAACTAAAAAAGTACTCGACGCTATTTGCGGTAGCGAGGAGCACTTAGTAAATGATGCTAGTATGAATATTCTTAAAGCAGAGAGTATTAATTCTGGTCATTTGAATCAACAAAAATACCCATCTCGGTAAATACATTAAAAAGGGTGATTAATGTTTGCTTCGTAGTGATCTTGTTAATGTATTGAAGAGAATTAGCAAGGGCATTGATCTGTTCTTGGTTCAATTGGGTATCAGATGAATTTTGGATATTGGAAGCAACATATTTCATTTCTGCTTTAATAGATTCTTCAGTCCAAGCAGCATCCATATGTTTATCAATTAGTTTCATTATCTGTTCATTGGAAAATTGCATAATAATTTCACCTCCTTTCATATCGATTATACAAGAAAGAAGGTGTTCAGAATTAAGAATTTAAAATAAAAAGCCCGCTACGGCAATAGCGGACTTCGAAAACAAATAACATCAAAGGAAGTATAACACAAATGAATCAACAACAGTTCGAACAATATGAACGTGAATACGAACAAGAACGAGAACGCAAGGAAATTGAAGCATTATTTGGAAAGGACGAACACAAATGATTAGTAATCTTAGCGAACCTTTACGGACGATGTAGGACACTTAACCTAAGGAGAAAATAATATGCTACAACAAACAATCGACGTTACAACAACGCCAGAGCTTAATAAAGCTCTATATGAAACTCAAAAAGTTCTTATTCAACCATCGAAAAATAAAGATGCACACTATGGCAAATATGCTGATTTAAGTGCGATTGATAAAGCAATCCGTAAAGCAATCATTATGGCAGATTCAGGCATTAGCTTTTCACAAGGTGTGATTGATGATGCTAATGCGAACGGCAAGGTTTCACACAAGATTTATACTGTCATTCGTCATGTTAGTGGTGAAGAAAAGATCATCTACGGTGATTCATTCCCAGATGATTCAAACATGCAAAAGCAGGGTGCAAATGAAACCTATGCTAAGCGGACAAGTTTGTGTCTAGCATTCGGTATTGTTGCAGATGATGATGACGATGGGCAAGGTGTTTCATTACTTGAACAATATCAGAAAAAAGAAGAGGAAAGCAAACTTAAAGTTATTGCTTACCTCAAGGACAACATTAAGAAAGTTAACAAAGACGTTTCTGAACGAGTATTTGCCGTCTTAGGTAAGAAAGATAAGACGTTAGACCATTTGAGTTATCGTCAAGCTTTGATTTTAAGTGGAGCATTGATGTATGAACTTTCAAGAGAAAACACTGAAGAATAGGAAGGTATGTGAAAAATGAGACAGATTACAATTTCTGGAAACATTGGAAAAGATGCAGAACTACGAAGTACTAACAATGGCATGCAAGTATCCAATTTTAATGTGGCTGTACGACAGAATCGACCTGATAAAGATGGTAATTATGGTACAGATTGGTTTAGGTGTGCCGTATGGGGGAAACGAGCGCAGACAGTAAATAATTACTTTAAAAAAGGTAGTCATGTAACTGTCACGGGGGCCTTAAATATTAGTCAATACAACGGTGAAACACAACTTAGTATTGACGTATCAGACTTTGATTTACCAGATAATCGAAATACAAATAATGTTAATTCAACACAGAAGAATAGCAATAATTTATTTAACAATGGTAGTCAATCAATTGATGTTGGTGACGATGATTTACCATTTTAGAATATTTGGAGAATAAGGAAAATGGCACAAAGAAGAATGTTCAGTAAGAAAATAACAGATACGGATATATTTTTGGATATGCCACTATCATCGCAAGCATTGTACTTCCATTTAAATATGCACGCTGATGACGATGGCTTTGTATCGAATGCCAAAACAGTTAAGAGAATGATTGGGTCTAGTGATGACGATTTAAAACTACTTTTAACTAAGAATTTTATATTTGCGTTTGAATCTGGTGTGGTGGTAATTAAGGATTGGAAAATCCACAATTATATCCGCAAAGATACCTACAATACAACAATTTATGGCGATGAAAAAGAGCAATTAGCTCAAGATGAAAATGGTTCGTATACGCTAAGTCCACGTGCCGTCGACGAACCGTCACCACAGGTTAGGTTAGGTAAGGATAGGTTAGGTAAGGATAGTAATATATATAGTTCATCTAACGATGAACCGTCTTCTTTAGAAAACGATTTTGAAATTATTTGGAAAGATTATCCAAACAAAACAGGTAAAAAACAAGCTTTCAATCATTATAAGAATTGGAGAAAAAAGAGTAAGAATAATACTAATGATTATTTGATGAATAAATTGGCTATGTACAAAAAACATCTAGCGCTTAATTCGTGGAAAAGACCAATGAATGGATCAACGTGGTTTAACGGTCGTTTCGATGATGAGTTAGACATGACAGTCCAAACGCAAGCAAAACGAGTTATTCAAAGGGAGACTTTACCAGATTGGGCGGTAGATACAAATGATTCGACAAATAAAACTAGTGAAAAAAGCACAGCAAGTTCTGAAGAGATTAACGATATGCTAGAAAAACTAAATAAGAGGAAAAGTAATGGTTAGATTAACAATTCTGGGCGAGCCAGTACCAGCTAGTAGACCACGAGTTACAAGACGTGGATTTGCATTTACGGCTGAACCATATAGAAGCTACAAAAAAATGGCTCATCAGGTAATCAAAGAACAGTACTCAATAGAACCACTGCAGGGGGCGCTACATGTACAAATTAAATTCTATCGATCAGTTCAAAAGAGTGTTTCAAAAGTGGAACGCCATAGAAGGCTATCAGGAGTCCATAGACCGACGATGAAGCCTGATATAGATAATCTATTTAAATCAGTTACAGACGCCTGTACAGGAATCGTATGGAAGGATGACAACCAGATTGTAAGTACTAAGTCCGACAAATTCTATTCAGAAGAACCACGAGTAGAAATTTATGTGGAGGAGCTATGAATTTTAAAAATTTAACTAGTGAAGATGGAGTTTAAATAATCATGACAATGGAACAGATTGTAACAGAATTGTTTGGCAGTCATTGGACTACCGAAGAATTAAAAGGACTTGAAAAATCAGTCAAAACTTTAATTAAAGAAGATCGTAAACGGAGGTACCAGCAACGTGTGGGTGATTAAGAATTTAGCAAATGATAAATATTATAAAAAATTAGAGGAACACAACCATAAGTTAGATGCAGAACGTGAAGAAGCTACTACGTTTAATAGCCAAGAACGAGCAATCAGCAAAGCTTCAATCTTACATGCAGAACTTAGTACGTTAGGACTAGGAATTAATTTTAAAGTGGAGGAAGTGAATCTTAATGAATAAAGAAGAAAGCATGATAAATGTTATTGAAAGCTTATCCGAAGCGTTACAAATTGCAAATCAAGTTATTAAAAAGTTAATGCAAGAAAAAAAGACTAAAAGTTAGTCTTTAGATGTAAATTGTTCGGCTTCTGCGACAGTCTTGTCTAATTCTATCAGTGCTAATAAAGCATTAATAAAAGCTTTCATACTATTGATGTCTTTGTCTTCATGTCTGCGAGTATAATGAGTTTCATCATTTCCAATCCAGGTAATTGCTTTTGACACTGTTTGAATACGCGAATCACTTATTTTTTGAATTTTTTGATTCAATGAAGTTTTAGGATCTTTTATCCAATTTTTGTCTGCGTTATTTGATTTATCAGGAAATTTTAATAAATAATCTGAAACAAGAAATTCAACGGATTTACGGTAACCCATACCAGCTATTAAATACAAGTCGTTATCTTCTGCGATTTTAGATTGTTCGTAAATTTTTACAAAATCTGGGAAGGTTTCAGAAATATATTTACTAACTGATATGTTCATACTCTTTTTGGGAATTGAATCAATAGAAGTAAACCAGTCATCAAATACGATTTGTTTTTCCTTTAAAAAATGTATAGTTGTTGATTCGCAATCGTAGCAAAGTGCCAAAAGGATACCATCATAATTATCAAATGTTCCAGATGTTTTAAAAGCAAAAATTAGGCGCTGCTTACCAGATTGATTACAATGTGGACAAAAGGTAGGAATTTTGAGCTGCAATTCGTCATTTTCGTATATAGAATCTTCTTCAAAGTCAAAATAATTAATATATTCGTTGTTCATTTAATCACCTCGAAATGATTATACATTAAAATTTGAATTTTTAGATATAAATCTAAAATATGAATGGATATTAATTTATAACCCAAACTAGTTTCATAAATTTAAAGAGTTGGCGGTAATAAAAAATACCAACTGAATTAGATTGTGGTTGATATTTAAGGCTAACAATAAAGGAAGAGTTAGGTTTTGATTATTAATTTTTTGAACCAATATTTTTTAACTGTAAAATTACACTTTCAACAAGTGATTTATAGTCATTTGCATTTTGAATAGTTAAAGATTCTATATCCATATTTCCGTGAACAATATTATTACGCATTATTCTTAATGTTCTAATTTGTTTGTACAATTTATTTGAAATGATATTTTCGTTGTAAAGTCTTAAAACAGTTCGCATCAATACAGGTCGGTTAGTACCGGATTCGGGAATCACATCGTAACTATTGGAAAAGATATTTATAATTTCTGTTTCAAGCAAAATATAACTTTTAAGTATTATTTCTAAAGGTGATTCTGATGAGTTTGTTTTTTTATCCCCTGTTACGGGAGATTTTACAGTTGAATTGGCCATTTCACGGATTGTTGACCAATTTACAGAAATATTTCCAAATGAAAATGACATATCATGCTTATTCAACATTAACGGAATATTTTGAATTAATATTTTTAAGGATTTTCTAAAATACAAAAAAACAAATAAAATAAACATAGGCCATGCTGCATGATTTAAAAAGTTAAATATTAATTTTAATAATAAATAAATTTCATGATGGTTAATCATAATCCACTCCTTTTATTATTTATAATACTAACATATAACCGAAATGGAAAAATATTGTATATGGAATTATCTAGTAACCAGATTACTAGATAATTTTAAAGAAGGTTTATCCAAATTGGAATTCAAAATAAATAAAAAAGCATCCCTCATAGAGGAACGCTTCGTAGCAATATCCAACAGATATTATTATACTACAGGAGTTGAGGGCGTGTCATTATTACCAGAATTAGATGAAATTAAGACCATAGGAAAAGTTAAATGTTTTTTTGAAAAAGAATTCCCAACATTGCAGAACATGGCACATACTGCGTTTGTCGATATTAAATCGCCAGTAATTAGTGGCATGCCTGTATCCCATAGTGCTGATAATGGGGCGGAAGCTAAAGTTACATTACATGTTTATGCGAAAGACATATTAAACAAGGTAATCATATCATGTGGTGGATTGGATTATGACCATCGTCACGTATTAGAACTGCGTTATTTCAAACGATTAACTTGGTCGGAAATTGAAGAATTAACAGGTTACAATCGAGGCTATGAAAATAAAAGATTAAATGAAGCTTTACTACAATTTGCATGGGCATTTGTGGATGTTGAAGATTTAAGAGTGTTCAAAAAGTAACAAAATCAGTACAAATTGGTTACACAAAGCATACAAGATACAGTTTATATTAGTATTATCGAAAGATTAGTAAATAATTGCCGGCAAGCAAAGTGGTTTTTTAATCTTTCAAGTGAGGCAAATGGTTAACAAGCACGATTCTTTTCGACAAATAAATTATTAGGAGACGTGTAGCTTGTTGCAAGGTTCGATTCCTTACTGTCTTATTTCCGCAGTCCCAAACTCTGTATGACACCAGCCTCGTGTGAAGGTAGTGAAGATGGTGTTTTGAGTGAGTGGCAAAAACGGTAGGCGCTCCACTTAGTGTTAGAAGTGGTATGGCTCACACCCAGACAAAGATTTGGAATCCTACAGAGTGGATCATTTGTTTATTCCACTAGAGATGTGGCGGAATAGGTAGACGCTATCCGAAGCTAAGGTTGAAAGAAGCCAAGAACAAGTAGGAGAGTACAAATTCCAGTATATGTAAGGTGCAAATCCTTACCATCTCATAGTTATAACACTAAAGTCACATAACTTAATTGTTGTGTGGCTTTTTAATATATGTGTATATTTGATAGACTTACTTAGGTAGATCTATTTTTGTGCTGGAGGGAAATTAAATGAATTGGAAAAGAGTTAGGTTTTGGACGGTCCTTATTGTGATATTAGTTCTACCTTGGCTAATTGGAGTGGCAATTAATAATATCCCCAATTTTGGATCAGTTGGTAGTCAGTCTGAATGGTTGAGTTTTTGGGGAAGTTATGCTGGATCAATAATTGCAGTGTTAGGAGTATATTGGCAAGTAAGTAAACAGTCCCAAGAGACTAGAGATGAAGTGGATAAGCAGAGACAACAGTTTGAAAAACAATTCAAAGAGCAGAAACGCCAGTTTGAAATACAGCTCAATGAATCAAGGAGTCAATTGGAACAATCAAAAAAGAACGATTTTATTAATTCACTCAAGCTAAATGATATAAATTTGCTAAATAAAATTTTTGAACAGACAAACGATGTATATTATAAACTTGAAAATATATATTTTGATATAGGTGAGATGAAATTTAAAGGACACGTTGTTGATAAAGAGGAAACTTTAACTAAATTTGATAATAAATTCAATTCAATAATAGATCCATATGGAATGTTTTTGAATGGACAAATGCTGTTATTCTCATATCCGAGTGATGAAATGAAAATAAAGTGGAACCAAATAGTTAAATGTGTAGCTCAAGTGAGAGATGAAATTATGAAATCTGAAACATTTATAATTGATGAAAAGAAATTGGAAATTGCATATAAAAAGCTTTTAAAATCATTTCTTGAATTTTCTAATGTAGTGGCGGCCAGCAGAGAGAATTTAACTAGTATCAAAAAAATATAATCTGTAAAGTCTTGATAATTAATTTTATTAAGGCTTTTTATTTTGGAGGTAATCACATGTGGGAACACAAATGGATTGATGAACACTTATTTAGTACATTGCCATTACTTAAGATTCCTAAACCAATGAAGATTAGATTTCCAGTATCTGGCGGGACTAAATGGTGCGTTAGGTTTAAAACAATGGATAAACAAGGTAATGGAGAAACACGTGAATATATTGTGGAGGTAAATATATGAGAGTACTTATTATTGGTTACACAGAAACTGATACGTATGAAGAGTTCAAAGATTATATACAAAATAGAAAATACCTTGCTACTGGTGATTATGTTCCAACTAAACACATGTTCATTTCTAAGTCTGGTTTGACTGTAGAACACATTTCATTACGACAACATCGTAGAGATTCACTTCAACAATATCTCGAAGTAGATGTTTCACCATTAGCATTGAAGCATATGAAACCATCTGATTTAGAGTGGATTCAATCGTTAATGATAATGGGAGATGATTAATTATGAAGCGAAGAATAGTACGAGGCCTTAATTACTTTAATGTGCGTCCTCCAGTAATAGTGTACGGCTATGATGAAACCACAACGTTTGTAGGCTGGAACGACAATAGAATTATACCTAATTACAGAACTGCTAAGCATATTTATTTAAACGCGGAGGTAAACATTAATATGGCAGGAATTAAAATGCATCATTGCTATCATGTCGGTTGTCATGAGTTGTTGCCGTTTGAAGTAAAGTATTGCAGGAAGCATACGATTAACAAGATAAGGACACCAGAAGATAGCAAGCGAGATAAGTTTTATAACCAATATAAACGAGATAAAGAAGCCAACAGCTTCTATCATTCTAAGCGATGGACTGATGTACGTAACTATGTAGTTGCTAGGGATATGTATGTATCTGGAGTTAGTGAAGGGATATTAAATGATAAGGATATCATTGTAGATCATATCATCCCTTTAAGACTACTAAATGGTGATGATAGATATGAGATGAGTAATCTATGGTTGCTATCTCGTAAGGAACATAATATCAAGACTAAGTTAGAACAGAGCATGAAATCTAATCAGTTAAGACATGTTAGTAAGGATTGGTGGATTAAGGTTATCAAAGAGAAGCTAGGAGGATAAGGCATTGTTTATCTATGAAGCAAACAAAGCTTATGGGGTATCTAAGGAATCTTCTAATAAAAGAGCTACTAAGTTTATTGAGGCAATTAATAAGGATATTAAAGAAGCCTCGAATGCAGGAGTGACTAGGATTAAGGAACATGAAGTACAAGGATCGGTAATACTAGGCTTAGTCGATTTTCTAGTCGAGGCTGGTTATCAAGTAGACTATGAAGAAGACGGAGACTTGAATACGGGAGTAGTTAGTTATCCAACATATTGTGTAACGATTGATTGGTCAGGAAGAATAGTGGAGGAATAGTTATGGCAAGCAATAATATTCAAGAAGTAATTAGAGGAACTGCTAAAGGAATGATTAACAAATTGTGTGAATCAGAATTACAAGAAACTAAGAAGTATGATGATTGCAAGTATTGCCATGAACCATTTGAATCTATAGGATTAGCGAAAGATATCGATAACGAAGCAATAGTGTACCTTAATGTTTTGAGAGAGAGTAACATTATTAAATTCTGTCCAGTTTGTGGTAGAGATTTAAGTATTGGATCTTACAAGGACATGTTAAAAGAAGTTCGTGATAAAGCGATTGAACAATTGAATACACAAAGTGATGAAACACAAGAAAAATAAAAAGTAAAATTATTTTTTGAAGATAAAATTAAAAATATAATTATAAAAAAGTCAAACAAACCCCCGCCCCATAGGCTTTCTGATAAAGAGCGAAACGCAATAGTGGTCTCTCGCTATATGCTACTTTTAAAATTTTTAAGGCAGGGGGGGTACCCTGAGGAAAGGAGTGTATTTAAGATGGCACAGAAGCCGTTTAAAGACCAGAATGGCGGGCGTTTGTCTAGTGATCCACCAAAGTATCTAGGAACTGAAGCAAAGGCTGTATGGCGCAAAATCGTGCCTTTTTTAGAAAGCGAAGGAAAAGTCCAAAGAATAGATGCTAATTTAGTTGAAATTTACTGTACACAGTATGAATTGTATCGTAAATCGTATGATCATGTGAAAAAGTATGGAGAAGCAAAGGCCGCTTATAAGTCTTTACAAAATGCAAGTGGTGAGATTATCGGTAAAGACTTTGTAGCATGGAAAAAGAATCCAATGGTACAAATAAATGATTCAGCATCTAAAGCCCTAATCAAGGTTGGTGCAGAGTTAGGATTGTCTCCAAAGAGTCGTTCAGATTTGATGCAATTAATTCAACCGAAAGATAAGAGTAAGAAGTCACTTGCTGAGAAACTTAGAGAGGGAGCTGGTGACTTCTAATGATTGATAAGGTAGATTTCTCCAAAGGAGAGGCTAGCTTCTCTGATGCAGTTAAAAAGATAGATTTTACGCCTATATTAAAGAAGTACCGTGACCCTGCAACTGTTTATGCCTGGTTAGTCGTTAATGACAAGATTGTTTCCGGTGAGATGATGAAGCTAGCTTGTTTTAGGCATCTACAGGACTTAAGAAGAGCCGAAGACCCAGACGAAGAATTTCCTTATCGCTACGATTTAGGGCGGTGTCGTAGTATTTTAGGGTTCGCTTCTATCTTCCCTGAACCAGCGCACGGTAAGCCCATGCCATTAATGTTATGGCAAAAAGCAATTTTATGTATGAGTAAAGCTTGGGTATACAAGGATAATGATAACTTCCGTTACACTCGTGTGATTGTATCTGTTGCACGTGCTAACGGTAAATCTTATATCGCCAGCATCATGCTGTGGTACACCTACTTAATCGAATGTGCTGGATTATCCAATCAAGATATTGGTTACACAATGCCGACTGGCGCACAGATGAAAAAGCCGTGGGCTTATGTGCTAACGTCTGGAAGAATTCTAAAAGATACCGAAGAAGACATACAAGAAATTTTAAACGATACTGACACTTATATTGGCGAACAGGGTATTAAATCTGCGATTGGTAACAAAGTTGTTCAGCTATCTAATGAGTCTGGTCAATTTGATAGTTACCATTTTCGCTTGGCAGTGGTTGATGAAGCAGGAGATGGAGGTTACGCTCACAAACCTAACATCGGTAAAATCACTCAAGGACAATCTCACTTACCTAACGCTCAATTATTAATGATATCTACTTCTTATGAGAACACAGAAACGTTGTTCTATAAAGACCAGATACGTTTAAAAGACGTTATGAAGAAAGACTATTCCCGTGATGAAGACAGCTATTTATGTTTGGTATGGCAACAAGACAATTTGGATGAAATTAACCAACCTGGAACTTGGATTAAGAGCAATCCATTGCTAGAGCTAGATAAAGACGGTGCTATCTTAAAACGCATGATTAGTGATAAAGATGCTCACATAGCTTCTGGAATTGCTAATGAGTTTCAAAATCGTAACTTAAACAACTGGTTGCAGGTTAAAGCTAATTCGTACATTAGTCTTGAAGATTTAGAGAAGGCAGTTATACCTAAATTTAACGTTGATGGAAGGAAAGTTTATATCGGATACGATAAAGGACAATTCAGTGATGATAACGCAATCGCTTTTGTATATCCTTATGAAGATAACGGAGTAGGTAAGTTCCATGTCGAGCAATTCTCGTTTATTCCACTTAGGAATTCTAACAATGATATCAATGTTAAAGAACATCAAGATGGAATTAATTATCGTGCAGAAGTTGAAAAAGGATTTGGTAGGATTACTGAAAACTTATACGGCATTGTTGAAGATGACGAAGTTTACAACTGGTTGATGAACTATGTTGAGATACACAATCTAGAAGTTAAGGCATTCTGTTATGATCATTACCATGAAACTGCAATGACTAAACAGATTGTAGATAATACTGAATGGATATGTATCCCAGTTGCTCAAGGCGTAAGAAGTCTTAATGAACCAACTCGTTTTTTCCGAGATGAATTACATCAAGAGCGCATTACAATGTTGGACGATGGAATTCTACAGTATTCTCTTAAGAATGCTTTGTTGTTTGAAGAAAATAATGGTATCAAGATTAATAAAGATAAGCGTACAAGTAAAATCGATGCAGTAGATGCTTTAATTGATGCCTTTTATGAAGGGATGTATTACTTTGACGGCGTTTCAAATATTAAAACTAAATCCATTTGGGACAATAAAACAACAGATGAAATTAACGATTACTTTATGAACGACTTTAGTTTTTAGGAGGTGGAAAATTGAAACGAACTAGATGGTTTGGACAATTAATACTAGCAAACATCAGTTTAATATTAATGATTATGGCTCTGACTACGTTTACTGTAGCAGGGTTTTTATTTTGCAAATATGTTGGATTGATAGTCCTGGGCTTATCTCTAATCTACCTTAGTTGGATTACAGCGAGCAGGAAGGGAGGTGAGTAATGTATGGCAATTAATCCATTTCCTCGTTTAAACACTCGTTCACAAAGCTTACCAAGCGGTTATATGCCGTTTACAGTTACGGGCAATGCAATTATACCTGAACCAGTTGTGAGCGCTGATACGGCTATTAAGAACTCTGATATCTTTTCAGTTATCAGTTTAATTAGTTCTCAATTAGCGAGCATTAATTATGTGATGGACAACCCATTTAATGACGTATTTAACCATCCAAATGACAAAATTAATTCTTATGGATTCTGGACGTCAGTTATTAATCAAATGTTGCTTACTGGTAATGCGTATGTAGCAATTCGTAGAAAAAAAGGGATACCAGTAGAACTTGAAGAAATTCCATACGCAAACGTTCAAGTTATTCTTGGCGATAACAATGGTGATTTAACTTATCAGGTGTCTTACAACGATGAACGTAATAGTGAAGTTATTAGATCTGACGATATGTTACATTTTCGCATCTTTGTTACTGGTAATTCACTTTACCAATACGTTGGGACATCACCACTACAGGCACTAATTAACGAACTATCTTTTCAATCTCTATCTAGTAGATTATCACTTAATACGCTCAAAAATTTCATTGCACCTAGTCTAGCTATTTCGGTACCGGAAGCCAAAATATCTAAAGAAACCAAGGAATCAATCAGAGAAGGATTCTATGACCAGTATTCTGGTGCTAACCAGGGTAAACCAGTTGTATTAGACCGTTCAGCTACTATTGATGCTTTACCAACCATTGACGCTAAGACAGCTGAATACCTGAACAATGTAGATTGGACTAGAGCACAAGTTAGTAAGGTGTTTGGGATTCCAGAAAATTATTTAAATGGTCAAGGTGACCAGCAAAGTTCATTAGATCAGTCTACAAGCATGTTTATTAGTAGCTTTAATCGTTACATTAAACCGTTTGTAAGCGAGTTAGAACAGAAGTTTAAGGTTCCTGTTAAAGCAGACCTAGACCCTATTGTAGACCCAACAGGTTCTAAATATGCCGATATGATAGCTAAGTTTGCGAGTGGAAAAGCTCCTGTTTTGAGTGGTGAACAAGTAATTAACCTTCTTAAGCGAAAGGGGGTGATAGATGATGACTTCGAAAAATGATGTTCGAAGTGTTTTAAATAAAAATTGGCACTTACGGGACTTAAGCAATGATGATAGTACATCTGCTATTGGACAGGTTACTGGTTACGCCTGTGTATTTAATCAACCAAGCGAAGACTTAGGTTTTATTGAATATTGTGATCCCAACATGTTTGATGGCGTTGATATGAGTAATGTATTAGCTCTTTATAGTCACGATTTATCCAACGTTTTAGGTAGAGTATCGGCTAATACTTTAGTTTTGGAGGTTGATGATTACGGGCTTAAATTTACGCTGGATATTCCAGATACAACTCTGGGAAGAGATGTTTACACTAATATCAAAAATGGAAATTTAGAAGGTTGCTCTTTTGGATTTACTATTAAAGATGATTCTTGGAATAGAGATGAAAATGGTCAATTAGTTCACACAATCTTACAAATTGGAGAGTTAACCGAGATAAGCATTACACCATTACCCGCTTACACAGAGACTAGCGTTGCTGTTAGTCGTGGATTAAAGAAAATTAATGAAGAGACACGTCGGAAAAAGGCGCGTCTTTTTTTAGATTTAACAGAAATGGAGGTTTTTTAATTTGAATAAAGAAAAATTAGAACAGCAATTACGGGATAAGACGGGGCAACTTAAAAGTTTGATCTCTGAAACTAGAGATCTATTGGGTGCCGAAGACAGTTCTACAGAAGATGTTGAAAACAAAATGAATGAGGTAAGAAATCTAAAGAAGGACATTGAAGGACTTGATGTTAAGCTCCGTGCTTTGAATGATTTAGATGAGGACGAATCTAAGAGTGACTCTGAGGGGAAACCAAAAGATAAAACGGATAAACCAGCGGATAAATCCAAAGATGAGTCTGAAAATACTAAGCAGGGCTCAGAAAAAAGGGATGAAGAAATTGATGATAACTCAGACGATGACTATGTCGCCGAGGATGAACTTAATGCAAAAAAACAAAATGAAGAAAAAGGTGGTAAAACAATGGCTACAAACTTAACTGCAAAGCAAAAAGAAGAAAAGAAGGAAAACCGTACACGTTCAATTGAAAGCTACATCCGTTCTCACGGTACTGTCCGAGACACTGGTTTAGTTACTGGCGATATTGGACCAATGATTCCAGAAGAAATCATCTACAATCCAGAAGCAGAAGTTAACTCGGTTGCTGACCTATCAGCACTGGTAACTAAGACTCCCGCTACTACTGCCTCTGGTACTTACCCAATCTTGAAACGTGCTACTGCTGTAATGAATTCAGTAGCAGAACTGGAAGAAAATCCAGCCTTAGCTAAACCAGAATTCGAAAATGTTACTTGGAAAATTGCTACTTATCGTGGAGCTATTCCAATTTCAGAAGAATCAATTCAAGATACGCAAGTTCCTTTAATGCCAGTTATTCAAAAGAACGCTAGTGAACAACGTTTAAATACTCTTAATAAGGCTATCAGTGCTAAGTTAGTTACGTTTAACGCTAAAGCTTCAACCGCTGACACAGTAGCAGATGACTTAAAACACGTTCTTAATGTTGATTTAGACCCTGCTTACGATAAATCTATTGTCGTTTCACAATCAGCATACCAAGTTCTAGATACATTGAAGGATAAAGAAGGACGCTACTTACTACAAGAAAGCATTACAGCAGCTTCTGGTTTAACTTTATTTGGTAAATCAGTAGTTGTAGTTAATGACGAATTACTAGGTAAAGTTGGAGAAGCTCATATCTGGGTTGGTGATTTAAAGCGTGCAATTCTTTATGTTAACCGTGTGGATACACAAATTAGCTGGGTTAAGAATGAAATTTACGGTCAATATCTCGGACTAGCAATGCGTTTTGATGTCGAAGTTGCGGATAAAGAAGCTGGATACTTTGTTACAGTCGGCGCTGGTGAAGTGTCAAAATAGATGCCCCATCTGGAGCAAGTCCAACTCCTACTGAGAATGGGGCTATAGTTAGTGGACAATAAAAAATAGGAGGTGTCATAGATGGCAGATAGAACAAATCAAACATTAATTGCTTACGATAAAACAGGGGCAAAAGTTTCAGAAGGTGAAAAAGGTACTAAACAAGTTGCAATTACAGGTTTAAAACCTGGAACAGCAGTGGCTAAAGGTGATTATCAAGTTGCTTTTACAGATGGAACTAATACGTCTGATAAAGTGGATGTTCCAGCATTTACAGTATTAACTGCAACAGTACCAGTTACTGGAATTACACTTTCACAAAAAACGGCAACAATGAAAGTGGGAGAAACTAAGATAATTACAGCAACGGTTGCTCCAGAAAATGCTACAGATAAGACAGCAACTTATAAATCATCAGATGAAACAATTGCAACAGTAGCTTCCGATGGAACGGTAACAGCTGTAGCTGTTGGTACGGCTGACATCACGGTAACTACAAAAGATGGTGGTAAGACTGCCAAGTGCACTGTAACAGTCACAGAGGCAGCTGCATAGGAGGTAGTTTCAAATGGCAGTCACAGCTTTAGAACTAATGAATGAGCTTCATATTGATACTGATGACGTAGAAACTAAAACAGTTCAAGGCTTAATTGATTATGCAAAAGAGATTGTAACCGACAGCGTAACTGATGATCTAACAACTGAACAACTTGAAACGAAGTATCCAAAATTGTTTGACTTGGCTACTAAAAACCTAGCTACGTCGATGTATTACGACCGTGAGTTGACTAATGGAACGTCTAAAGGGTATCAAATGGTAATTATCCATCTATCAGCTAAAGTTGACATAGATGCTAAGAATAGTGGTGAAGATAATGAAGTTTAAACCATCTGATTTTAACCGTAAAATTGCTTTTAGAAAAACAAAAGATGAATTAGACAAATCTGGTAACTTTTATGTTCCGACACTTATACCCGAATTAAGTCTGTGGTGCGCTCCGCGAACTAGAACGCTTAACCAGCAATATCAAATTATGAAGACGGAACTAGAAGATACTATTATCGTGGTTATTCGTCATAATCCTAAGGTTAATGAAACTTACGAGGCTGAATATCGTGATGAACTTTATGATATTGTCTCAATCAGTACAGATGATACTAACCAAACGTTTGCCTATGACTTTATTACTCTTAAGAAAGTTAAAAAGGCAGGTGCTTAACATCAATTACGTTGATTTTATGGAACAGTGGCTTAAGCAGGTTAAAAAGATATCTACAAGCATGTCTACCAATGATAAAGCTAAGATAACTAAAGCTGGTGCTAAGGTTTTTAAGAAAGAACTAGAACGTGAGACACGTGAGAAACACTATTCTGGACATGATGATAAAGTTTTTGGGCACATGGCAGATTCAGTTGTGATGAAAGGAACCAATATTGACAACATCAAAGATGGCACTAGTATTGTTGGATTCGATCACTACCATGCTAGCAATGCTAGGCGTTTAAATGATGGCACTAAGTACTACGTTGGTGACCATTTCATCACGAACCTTAGAGAACGAGTAATGCCGAAGGTGCTAGAGGCTGAAAAGGAGGAGTATCAGAAGATTATTAATAAGCACAAGGAGGTTTAATGATGGATAATTCCGTACTAGAGGTTAAGAATATTCTTGATCAAGCTAACTATGATTGGCTTTCTGAATGCTACGTTAATTATTTACCAAAGAGTGCTCAAGATGATACTAGCAGAACCATTGCTTTGGTCACTTCAATCAGAGAAGAACCAATTCAATATGGTAATAACGTGTTTAATGGAATTGAGAACGCTGTTCAGGTACAAATATTCTTCAAGTATCAATTCAAAGATTCAATTCAAAAGAACGACATTAAAATTATGCAACTGTTTTTAAAGAACGGTTGGAAAATAGACGATTCAAAACCAATTTATGCAGACCCTGACACTAAACAACTAGTCAAGGTCTTTTATTTTACTCAAAAAAATTATATAGGAGGTAGTTATTAATGGCTACAGTAGGTTTAAAGCTAGTAACACTAGCACTCAAAGACTCTGAAACAGGGAAAATTCTTACAGGAGAAGATGGTTTATCAGAAAATGGGTTGCTACCAATTACCACCCAAATGTGGGGTACTAAAACAGCTAATATTACGAATATTCAAGAAGCCGGAAGCATTCAATATGGTAATAATGTTGGTGTATTTGTTTCAACACCAAAGGGATCGCCACAAGTAGCACTAGATTTTAATAAACTCCCATTTGAAGTAACGCAAAAAATTGTTGGACGTAAACAAGACCCAGATACAGGAGCTTGGGTTGAATCTGGTAAACATCCTTCAGTTGCTTTACTTATCGAGAGCCAATCAATTGATCGCATGTATCGCGTATTCTATGGCTTTGGTAATGGAACAATGACACAAGCTTCCATCAACAATGGAACAGATACTAACGCCGAAACAATGGCAACCGATGCTTTAACTTATCAAGCATTGTCTACACCAGAGTTTGATGGAGAATCACTCGCTATGTATTCTGATGTTTCAAAAGCATTCGATGAAACTAAGATGAAGCAACAAGTATTTGCAGGTTACGTAGACCCAGCGTCAAAACCATAGCCCCGGCAGGGGTTACGGTTACCCCTGAAGTAAACGGGGCGCTATTAAAAGCTGAATAAATAACTATAACTCGCCTGAGAAAGTAAACAATACCGTAAGGGGCGGGTTTTTAATTTAAGGAGAAAACAAAGCTATGAAAATTGTAAACATCAAAATTAAAGAATTAGGCATGAAGAAGGCTGTCAAAGTTGCTCAAAGTGTAGCAAATACAAAATTGATTAACTCAATTCAATTGACTTTGCTTAAATTACAAGATGATCACTCAGACGATATGACTGAAATTGAACAACTTGAACATGAGGCACAATTATTGAATGAAATTGAACAATTCTTCAAAAACTTCTTAAAGCTAAGTGATAAACAGATTGAAAAGGCAGAAGAAGAGCTAGACCCAGAGGAATTATCGTTTGCAATTGGTGAAGCTACTGCGCGTTTCCAAGGTGCTACTGACAAAGATATTCAAAAACTTCGTGAAGGCATGAAGGCAGAACAAAAAGATTTAGAAGACCCTTTAGCAGAAGAGAACGACTCCGACAAATCCGAATAGAGATTTTTAAAAAAGAGCGTTCCATTGATAATATGAATTACTTTTATAAACAAATGCTGACGGAATATCATCTATTGCCAAAAGATATAGATGGACAAGATTATTTTGAGTTTTTAGAAGTAATAAATGCTAAAGCACCAGAGGACCAAATGGTGGATTCAATGGAAATCTATAAACAAAATTCTTAAAGAAAGGAGGATAAAAATATATGGCAAGCAAAGTTGATTCAATTATGAGTACTGCCGTTGCCTTGGAAACTCTTAAGGCTTCTAACAGTATTAACTCTTTGACCAAAGCTGTTAAAGGCTCTACATCGGCTTGGAAGGCTCAAGAAGCACAACTAAAATCTAGTGGTGATTATCTGAAAGCTAGTGAAGCCAAGTACGAAGGTCTTGGAAAATCTATAGAAGCTGAACGAAAGCGTATAGAAGTTCTTCAAGAGAAGATGAAAGATTTAGATCAGACCACTCAAGATGGCGCTAAACAGGCTGTAAAATACGGTACTGACTTAGATAAAGCTACCACTGCCTTAAAGTCCATGGAAGCGCAACAACAACGCGCTCATGAAGCTTTAAAACGTGAAGAAAGTGGTATCAACAGCCTTAATTCATCCATGCGTCAACGTAACTCGCTGTCAAAGGCTGTAACAGATCGTTTAGAAGCTGAAGGGAAGCATGAACAGGCTCTTAAAGAGAAACGGGACAACGCTCGTAAGTCTATTGATGATACTAGTAAAGCTTTGAAGAAAGAAGAAGCGCTCCTTAAAGACTTAGAAAAGAATAACGGTAGTGCAAGTGCTATCAA
>OBLF01001158.1_pt1 | contig 23105 bp, 26 predicted proteins | sample 1519231 | NCBI WGS metagenome assembly OBLF01 (sample SAMEA2602895, study PRJEB22501) | metagenome | reverse complement strand
GAACCTCCTCCTGTTGTGTCTCCAACTTTTGTATCTATCCAATCTGTTACTTCGTTGAAATGCTTCTCTTCATTTGTTTGTGCTCCTGCATATTGATTTTTTGCATCTTTTGCCTTACTTATTACTCCATTATTGTTTAGCACTAAACTTATACTTACTCCTGCAAGTATTAACAAAACAACTATCGTTACAACCAAAGCAATAAGTGTAATTCCTCTTTCTTGTTTTTTTGTCATTTTATTTTCCTCCTTTGTATTTTTCTTAGTTTATTCTACCATTACAATTTTTTATTTTCAACTGTTTTTTCAATTAATTTTACTTTATTTTTCTTTAAATAATTTTATTGAAATTATTTTTTTATCTTGATACATTTTCCCTTTTAGTGTAATATTATATGCATATAAGCATAAAGTAAAATTTTAGTATGAAAGGAGTTTTTATTAGCGCCAGGACAGCTTTTGCTGTTGACGAGGTTAGAGTTTATCGAAATATTCGGCGGATGCTCTAGGGCTTTCTACAGTCCTTAAGAATTAACAAAGCCTAGCAGTGATGTTAGAACAGATATAATTTTAAGTAGTTTAATTATTTTATGCCTTTTATAATTTGTATGCAAATCAAAGCATTTCAACTTTGGTATTGTTTGATTTGCATATTACTAATTTATTTTATAGGAGGTTCACTATGTGTGGAATAGTAGGTTACATTGGTAACAATAAAGCTAAAGAAGTTTTAATTAACGGGCTAAAGTGCCTGGAATATAGAGGTTACGATTCAGCAGGAATTGCAACTATTGAAAATGGGAAAATTGATGTTGTTAAAGAGAAAGGCAGAGTTGCCAATCTGGAAGCTCTTTCAGAGATGGATAAATTAACTGGAACAATTGGTATTGCTCATACACGTTGGGCTACTCATGGAAAACCATCTAGAGAAAATGCTCACCCACAAACTGATAACAGTGGCAATTTTGCAGTTGTACATAATGGAATTATTGAAAATTATGCAGATTTAAGAAAATTCTTATCAGATAATGGATACTCTTTCTATTCTCAAACTGATACAGAGGTTATTCCTAATTTGATTCATTTTTATTTTTCAAATGATAAATCTGAAAATACTGATGAGAAGCTTTTAAGAGCAATTAAAAATGCCACATCTGATTTAAAAGGAAGTTATGCACTTGAAATTTTATCTGCATTTTATCCAGATAGATTTGTAGTTATAAGAAAAGATAGCCCTTTGGTAATTGGAAAAGGCAATAATGAAAATTTTGTTGCATCTGATATACCAGCAGTTTTAAGATATACAAAAGATTTTTATCTTTTAAATGATAACGAACTTGCTCTTGTTTGCAAGGACAGAATCACTTTTTACGATATGAATTTGGCTGCTCATAATAAAGAAATTAAAAATATTGAATGGGATGCTTCTGCTGCCGAAAAGGACGGTTATGAAGATTACATGCTTAAGGAAATTTTTGAGCAACCAACTGCCATTCGCGAGACAATAGGCTCTAGATTCAAGCTTGGCGAAAAATGCAGTTTTGATGATATAGATATTTCTAAGGAATACTTGGAGTCAATTAATAAAATTTTTATAGTAGCTTGTGGAACTGCCATGCATGCTGGCTTAGTTGGAAAAATCATATTTGAAAAACTTTGTAGAATCCCTACCGAAGTTGATATTGCCTCAGAATTCAGATATAGAGATCCTATTATAGATGAAAAAACTTTATGTATTTTTGTAAGTCAATCTGGAGAAACAGCAGACACACTTGCAGCACTTAGACTATCAAAAGAAAAAGGAGCAAGAACACTTGCAATTTCTAATGTAATCGGAAGCACAATTACCAGAGAAGCAGATTACACAATTTATACACATGCAGGGCCAGAAATCGCAGTTGCATCAACCAAAGCATACACTTCTCAAGTTTGCTTAATAGCTATTCTTGGTATGTATTTTGCCGAAACTATGGGTTCTTATCCAGAAGATAAAATTGAAGAATTAAAACATTCAATTTTAGATTTGCCATCTAAAATTGAAGCAGTTCTTGACGAATCTGAAAAAATAAAAGATTTTGCTGACAAAGTCTACACTCAAAAAGATATGTTCTTCTTAGGTAGAGGTACTGATTACGATGTAGCCTTAGAAGGTTCTTTAAAATTAAAGGAAATTTCATATATTCATTCAGAAGCTTATGCCGCAGGAGAATTAAAACACGGACCAATAGCGTTAATTGAAAACGGAGTAATCGTAATTGGAATAATTACAAATAAAAATCTTGTTGAAAAAACAATAAGTAATATTCAGGAAGTAATAACCAGAGGAGCAAAAACCTTGATAATTACAAATCAAATATTGCCAAATAATAACTTTGGATATGTAATAAACATACCAGAAACAAATGAACTAATCTCCCCTATACTTTCTGTAATACCATTGCAATTATTGTCTTACTATATTTCTAAGAATAAAGGCTTAGACGTAGATAAGCCAAGAAACCTTGCAAAATCTGTAACGGTAGAATAACTAGCTTTCGCCCAATAGGGACGCCCCTTTTTGGGCGAAAGATACAAATCGGGGACGGAGGAAAAATTGTACATTTTCCTCCGCCCCTCAAAATTATATCTGTTGACAAAATTTTTATCTTAAAAAATACAATAAAAAATTGTATTCGGTACATTTTTTTCTCCGTCCCCAAATTGTACCAGAAATTATTCCCAAAAAAAGTTATATGAATATTGCCAGCACAGTAAGTAACACGGCTCCAGGGACTCCAAGTAAGCCAACTGTAAGCATTGTAATTACATTTATTCCAATGTGTAATCCCCAAGTTATTCCCGCTAAGTTGATTAGCCAAATTAATATTCCACCCAAAATTGAATTTAATATTAATTTAAATATCATCTTTAATGGCACAAATAAAATTTTTCCAATTATAAATATCGCAATTACGCATGCAAAGTACACTAGTAACATTTTTATATCCATCTTTTTACTTCCTCTTATTTTCTATTTCTTACCTCATTCTATGTTACATATTGGACAATTATTACATGCCACTTTTATTTTTCTAATACTTTTATTCTTTTGTCACACCTCAACATTTTCAGTTATTACATATATTTATTTAATTTTTGCCTCAATTCAGTTGAGTATCATTCACATTATGCTTCGTATTTTAATTTATCTACATTTGTAACTTCTAATTCATTCGCCTTTGCAAGTTTTATCAAATAATCCAATTTAGCTTGATTTGCTTTTATCTGATATAAATAAAAGTCTACAAGTTCTTTTTCGGCATATTCATAATTTTTTATATTTGTATTTAGCTCACTCTTGGTTCTAATTATGCTCTTTAAAATTTCTGCATTCTTTATTTTCTTCTTTTTTTCCTCTGCAGAAATATTCTTTTTTATTTCATCAAACATACTTCCTATTCTCCCTACCTTTTTGTTGATTGCTTGTCTTTTTGCAATTTCTTTATGACTTAAAATTCAATATATATAAATATTTTATTCGTTTTAATTCCAATTATTCATAATTTATCCAAATATTGAATATAATATGATTCCTATTGATTGAATTACAAATAAGTTTAGTATATTTGAGGTTAGTAAATTGTTGGTCGCTTCCACTACTCCAATTTTATTTGCCATTTCATCGTTTTTGCTCTTCTCTTTTCTTTGAGCCTCTGTGAATGTGATGAGTTCTGGAATGCTGGTTATGAATCCTAATAAAATTCCCACCACAATTTCTGGCAATCCGAATGTTTTGCATAAATTAGTAAGACTATTGCTAAGAAGTTCTCCAATCCAGTATAATAAAGCCACAATAATTAATAGTACAATTGCATACAAGATTATATTTCCTTTTTTATTAGATTTTCTATCTTCATTTTCAGCTTCAGTTTGTTCCTCTTTTTCTATTTCCTTGTCTTCTTTTCCCAGATATAATTTGTGCACATTATGATTTATATAATAAAATACAAATGAAAGCATTACGAATATAACAACGCTTATCATTCCGAATGTAAATTTGAAAATTACTGCTATCAGTGGAATTGCAACAGTAATTAATGCTAATATTATGTCTGTTAGAATTGCCTTATTTCTTAAATATTTTTGATTTTTGTTAAGATACACTGTAAATGTGTATTGAATTAAGTTTATGGTATTTGAACTCAAAATATTATAAATACTTGTTCCAATTAATCCACTCGAAGCTGAAAAACATACAGTTAGCAGTTCTGGCACAGACGTAGCAAATCCTGCAATGTTTCCTCTGGCTCTTGCACTTAAATTTAGAATAATCGAAATCTTTTTTAATATTGGCACCAACAAATATTTTGAAATTATAACAATTCCAAGTGAAAATACTATAAATTTCAAAAATTCAAAAATCAAATTCATTTTCTTCTCTTCCTTTCTTTATTTTTTACATGCAAATTTCTTTATACTTTTGCTTTTTTAACACACTCAACTTCATAACATCGTATTTAAGTTTTCGCTTATTCGATAAAATTTGCTATTTCAATTTTTCTTTTTTATTATTCTTAACATATTTTGCTAATTTTATTTACATTTTTAAAATTTTGTTATATAATGTTTGCATATTGAAAGGCGATAATATAAAGGATTAGTAGCAATCTAAGTTTTATTTTAGAGAAACTATGGTTGGTGAAAATAGTTTAAAACATTTTGTGAATCTACCTTTAGAGCTGTTAAGTTAAAAGCTTAACCCGTTTTATGCTAGGTTATAAGCATTTAGAGTTTATTTATATTTTTATAAATATTAATTAAGGTGGTACCGTGATATATACTGTCGCCCTTATGTTTTTGCATAAGTGGCGATTTTTGTTTTACACAAGTATCACCAAATTTTATGAAAATAAAGGAGGTATTTTTATGGAACAAGTAAAAATTGGTAAAGTCTACAGACATTTCAAAGGAAATTATTACTTTGTTGAAAATGTTGCTCTAGATTCCGAAAACAAAGAAAGAATGGTCGTTTATAAGGCAATATATGATAGACCAGATTCTCAAATCTGGATAAGACCAGAGAAGATGTTCTTGGAAGAAATTCCTGAAAGACCAGACAATATAACAGGTCAAAAACATAGATTCGAATTAGTAAATGATATAGAAAAAGATTATTTAAAATAAAAGGAGGAAATTTTATGATTGACATTAAATTTTTAAGAGAAAATCCTGATGTTGTAAAGCAAAACATCAAAAACAAATTTCAAGATCAAAAGTTACCACTCGTTGACGAGGTAATTGAATTAGACAAGAAGAACCGTGCTTCTAAATTACATGGCGACGAACTTCGTGCTAAGAGAAAACAACTTAGTGATCAAGTTGGAAGCTTAATGAGAGAAGGCAAAAAAGATGAAGCAGAGAAAATCAAAGCTGAAGTAAAGGCTATTAACGACGAGCTTGTTGTTAATGAAGAAAAGGAAGAACAATATTCTGCAGAAATAAAAGAAAGAATGATGAAAATTCCAAACATAATGGATAAATCTGTTCCAATCGGAAAAGATGATTCAGAAAATGTTGAAGTTGAACGTTTTGGAGAACCCAAGGTTCCTGATTACGAAATTCCTCATCATGCAGATATCATTGCAAGATTTAACGGATTAGATAAAGAATCAGCTGGACGTACAAGCGGTGTTGGTTTCTATTATTTAATTGGCGATATTGCAAGACTGCATGAGGCAATGCTTGCTTATGCAAGAGATTACATGATTAATAACGGATTTACTTATTGTATTCCCCCATTCATGATTCGTAGCGACGTTGTTACAGGTGTTATGAGTTTTGAAGAAATGGACGCAATGATGTACAAAATTGAAGGCGAAGATTTATATTTAATCGGAACTTCAGAGCACTCTATGATTGGTAGATTTAAAGGCGAAATTATAAACAAGCAAGAACTTCCAATTACTATGACTTCTTATTCTCCATGTTTCAGAAAAGAAATTGGTTCACATGGTCTAGAAGAAAGAGGATTATATCGTGTTCATCAATTTGAAAAACAAGAAATGATTGTTGTTTGCGAGCCAGAAGATTCTATGAATTGGTACAATAAAATGTGGAAATTAAGTGTAGATTTATTTAGAAGTTTCAATGTTCCTGTAAGACAACTTGAATGTTGCTCTGGAGATTTGGCTGATTTAAAGGTAAAATCTTGTGACATCGAGGCTTGGAGTCCAAGACAAAAGAAATATTTCGAAGTATGTAGCTGTTCTACTTTAGGTGACGCTCAATCAAGAAGACTTGGAATTCGTGTTAAAGGCGATAAAGGAAACTACTATCCACATACTTTAAACAATACTGTTGTTGCAACTCCTAGAGGATTAATAGCAGTTCTTGAAAACAATTATAATGAAGATGGAAGTATTACAGTTCCAGAAGTTTTACGTCCATATATGGGTGGAATAGAAAAAATAGTTCCAAAGAAATAACCTTCAACCAACTTTCGCCCAAAAGGGACGCCCCTTTTTGGGCGAAAGTTTAGAATTCATTTTTTCATAAATATTCTACAATTATCAAGAGCAAATTAACAAATGTAGAATATGAAGTCCAAAAAACTAAAAATATTTCGCCCCAAAAGGGGTGTCCCCTTTGGGCGGAGGCGTCCCTTTTGGGCGGGGCGTCTCCTTTGGGCGAAAGTTAGGAGAAGATTTATATGATAATTAAGAATCCCAAATTTGAGATTTCAGCAGTAAAACCAGCACAATATCCAAATAATGACTTACCTCAAATTGTTTTGGTTGGTAAGTCTAATGTGGGTAAATCTAGTTTTATTAACTCTATGCTTAATAGAAAAAAACTTGCACGTACAAGTTCCGAACCAGGAAAAACTCGTCAAATAAATTTTTATAATGTTGATGATAATTTCTATTTTGTTGATTTACCTGGCTATGGGTATAGCAAAATGTCTAAGCAAGAGCAAGTTAAAGTTGGAAATTTTATAGAAGAATATCTATCTACTTGTAAAAAAATTGCCCTTATTGTATTTCTTATAGATATTAGACATTCACCTACCGAAAATGATAGATTAATGTATAATTACATTATAAATACTAACAGCCCTTGCCTCGTAATCGCAAACAAGGCTGATAAAATTGCTATAACGAAAGTAGACAGTGTTTTACAAGATTTACAACAGGACTTGAATCCATTAAAGGATTTGACATTTTTGCCTTACTCATCAGAACGAAGAATATACAGTGATAATGTATGGAGTTATTTAGAAAAGTTTATGTAAACACTTGCATTATTTATTATTCTATGGTATAATAAGAGTTACTAACCTCTCTTACGGGAGGATTTTGAAATGGGAAATATTCTCATGTCATTGAATCGGAAAACACCTCGTGAAACCGTGAAGTTCCTTTTTAAGGATGACAAGGCCCGTGATGTAGCAATCCAGGAGCTGGACAAGAAGTATAGAGATATACTTTTCCAGAAAGGTTCCGGTGCATCTATAATCATGAACTGCACCGACAGTTTCATCTACGACAATCATGTTGTTGAAGCTGTCCTTGCCCTTGGTGGTCACAGGATGCCCAAGACGGCGTGACGAAAAAGCACACACACGGTTCATACATCTAATGCACTAATCACGCACATCGCACACAACACACAATCTGGTGCCTGTCAACTAAATGACATAAGTGCACAAAACCCTAGCCCCCAGCAGATTAAATTCTGCTGGGGGCTTTCTTTATTTAATTTCTATGATAATTTTATTTCTTTAACTTTTGATTATTTAATTGTTTTATTTTATTATTTTTAAAGCTTTTTGTCTTTCAAGAGTTACAAGGTGTCCACAACCTTGACATTTCAATTTAAAGTCAATTCCTGTTCGAATAATCTCCCATTTATTGCTTCCGCAAGGGTGTGTTTTCTTAGTTTCAACAATATCTCCTACTTTATACACCATTCTATTCTCTTTTCCACATTAGCTTTTCCCAAAACATGCATTATTTCATACAAGTCTGGGGTGTTTCTTCTTCTTGTTATTGCAACTCTTAATACAGTACTAATATCTCCAACATGTCCTGGCCATTTTTCTGGCTCTTTTTTGTATTCTTTAACTTCTCTTGCATATCCTAGTTCTTCTGCCATGTCTTTAATTTTTCCAAACCAAGTTTGTTGATCATCTGCTTCATTATAATATTTTGACATATATAAATTTAAAGTCTTCTTTATTTCTTCTTTATCATTTATCTTGTCAAATTCGTATTCATCATTGCTTGCAAAGAATTCATCATCATACATGTATTCTATGCAATGTTTAACATCTGACCATTTTGCAATATCTCTACGAGGTTTAGCTTTGCCACGTTCAATATTTAGAACTTTAATAGAATATTCTTTATTGTTCAAAAGTTCTAATAACTCATTGTCGTAAGTCTCAGCCCATTTATGAGCCTCATTATAAACCTGCTCAGCTGTATATTTAGATATAACGTTCTTTCCTATATCTAAAAGCTTAACCATATCGAATAAAGCTCCACTAACACTCATCTTTGTTAATTGGAAATCAAATTCTTTTATTGATTTATCTGGATTTTGTTTTCTCCAAATTTCGAAATTTGAATTTGCAATATTTAATAAATATTCCTTTACAGCCTCAACTGGAATACCAATCTCTTTGTAGTAATTTGCTGATGCTTCTGGGTCCTTTCTCTTACTTATCTTTCTCTTATTTCCATTATCATTTTTAAGTATTGTTGCAGTGTGTGCATATTTAGGAGCCTTAAATCCTAACATTTGGAATAATTGAACATGAATTGGAACAGAAGATAACCATTCGTCTCCTCTTATTACATGTGTTGTATGCATTAAGTGGTCATCAACAGCATGTGCAAAATGATAAGTCGGAAGTCCATCAGCCTTAATTATTACTATATCTTGGTCATTTTCTGGGAATATAACATTTCCCTTTATAACATCGTGAACCTTAATCTTTCTCTCTTCACTTCCATTTGATTTTAAACGAATTATATAATGTTCACCATTCTTTATTTTTTCCGCTGCTTCTTCAACAGTCAAATTTCTATACTTAGCCCAAACTCCATAATATCCAGGTTTAACACCAGCAGCCTCTTGAGTTTTTCTCATCTCCTCAAGCTCTTCTGCAGTAGCAAAACATGGGTATGCTTTTCCTTGTTCAAGCAAATATTTAGCATAAGCTTTATAAATCTCTCTTCTCATAGATTGTCTATAAGGTCCATATTCTCCATGCCAAGTTGTTTCTGTATCCATTCCCTCATCAGGAAGAACGTCGAAATATTTTAAAGAATCAATTATATCATTAATTCCATTTTTAACTTCTCTTTTTTGGTCCGTATCCTCAACTCTCATAAAGAACACACCATTAGTTCTATCTGCAATAGTTCTTGCAATTAGAGCTTGGTATATAGTTCCAATGTGAACAGAACCAGTTGGGCTAGGTCCAATTCTTACAACCATAGCTCCTTCAGGTAAATCTCTTTCAGGATATTTCTCTTCGTAAAACTCTATTGGTTTTGCATCTGGAAAAATTAAATCCGCTAAATCCTTATAATCCATAATCTTACTCCTTTTCTTCGCCCAATAGGGACGTTCCTTTTGTCTTCTATACTTCCATTATAATTGGTAATATCATTGGGTCTCTTTTTGTTCTTTGGAATATATAATCTCTTAAATCATCTTTTAATGTAGATTTTATTGTTGACCAATCTGTTATATGTTTTTGTTCGAATCCTGCAACTTCTTGTTTAATTACGTTTTTAACATCTTCCATTAAGTTTTCAGATTCTCTTACATAAACGAATCCACGTGAAATTACATCTGGTCCAGATACTATTTCTCCTGTTGATGAATCCATTGTTAATACTATAACAATCAATCCATCTTGAGATAAATGTTGTCTATCTCTTAATACTATGTTTCCAACATCTCCAACACCTAAACCGTCTACTAAAACTTTGCCAGATGGAACTGATGTTGTGAATTTTGCTTCATCTCTGCTTAATTCTAGTATTCTTCCGTTATGCGTTATAAATATATTCTTTGCTGGAATTCCAAGTTCTTTTGCTGTTTCAGCATGTGCCATTAATTGTCTATACTCACCATGAACTGGTATGAAGTATTGTGGTTTTGCTAAAGATAATATCAACTTTTGCTCTTCTTGGCAAGCGTGTCCAGATACGTGAACATCTGCTAAGGCACTATATACAACCTCTGCACCAATCTTCATTAAATCATCTATAACCTTTGAAACAAGTTTCTCATTTCCTGGTATAGCATTTGCAGAAATTATTACTAAATCATTTGGTGTAATAGTAACTTTCTTGTGCTCTCCTGCAGCCATTCTTGTTAAAGCTGACATTGTTTCACCTTGGCTACCTGTTGTTATTATTACTAATTGCTCATCATTATAATTTTTGATTAAATCAATATCAATGAAAATATTTTCTGGAGCATCTATATATCCTAAAGCTCTTGCATTTTCAATCATATTTATCATACTTCTACCACAAACCGCAATCTTTCTGCCATATTTAACGGCTGAATCCACAATTTGTTGAACTCTGTGGACATTTGAAGCAAATGTTGCTACAACAATTCTCTTCTTGCAGTTCATAAATAATTTATCGAAAACTGCTCCAACAGATTTTTCAGACATTGTAAATCCTTTTCTTTCAGAGTTTGTACTATCAGACATAAGTGCTAATATTCCCTTATTTCCTAGTTCAGCAATTCTTCCTAAATCCATCTGCTTTCCATCGATTGGAGTATAGTCTATTTTAAAGTCTCCTGTATGAAGAATTGTTCCAACTGGTGTAGTAATTGCAAGCATTACTGAATCTGGAATACTGTGGCAACTTCTAATAAATTCAACTGAGAATTTTCCAAGCTTTATAGTTTGTCCTTGATCAACTTCTACAAGTTTTGTTGATCTTAACAAATGATGTTCTTCCAATTTTCCTTTTATTAAACCACAAGTTAATTTTGTTGCATAAATCGGAACATTAATCTGTTTTAGTACATAAGGAATTGATCCGATGTGGTCCTCGTGACCGTGTGTTATAACAATTCCTCTAACCTTTTCTTTATTTTTTACAAGATATGAAACATCTGGTATAACCAAATCTATTCCAAGCATATCATCTGTTGGGAACTCAAGTCCACAATCTACAACGATGATATCATTATCATATTCGAAAACTGTAATATTCTTTCCAATTTCCTCGATACCACCTAAAGGAATAATCTTTATAGAAGGTCTCTTAAATCTAAACTCATCTCTTTTTGCTATTGATCTATGTTCAACCTTAATAAGTCCCTTTTCAACTTTTGCACCTTCGCTTTTTAATCCCCTTGATGCTCTTGGTGTTCTTGTTGATTTTCTTGTTCTTACAGCTTTTTCTCTTTCCTCTGTTTTTTCTGTGTTCTTATAATTTCTACGATATCCACCTCTTCTAGGTGTTCTTTTAGTACTTTTTACTTCATCTGTACTTTGAATCTCATTATTATTTAAATTTTCTTCTGTCATATTTTCCTCTCTTTCTTTTTATTGTTGTTACACCAATATATTAGTGTTTATTTGATCCGTACTATTTATTTTTCATACAATATTATATTAATTATGCACAAAAATACATATATCTACACCTCTCTAGATATATTATTTTTTTATTTATTATTTACAATTTACTATATTAAAAATTTCCGCACTAACATATAGTAATAATATAATATTTTTATCAAATCTCTTCTTCACCCTTTACGGGCAACAACTGTTACTATTATACCTTAATTTAAAGAAAAAGTCAATAATTGCTTGACAAAGGCAAAAGTTTTTGATATTATAATAACTGCTTGTTACTTCTGTAACATAAAATATTCCTGCGGGAATAGCTCAGTTGATAGAGCGCTGCCTTGCCAAGGCAGAGGTCACGGGTTTGAGCCCCGCTTTCCGCTCCAAATATTAAAGACTTCCAATTATGTCGGAAGTCTTTTTTGTACGGTTAATAAAAAATTATAATTCATATATATTTGCTTTTAAAATCAATTTCTGAATTTTAGCTTTATCATTCAATGACATTTCCCACAAGCTACCGGCTATGCTTCTTTTTATTTTATATTCCTTTGTGGGCTCTCCTAATATTTTATTTAACTGTTTTTGTAGTCCAACTTTATTTGTATACAATGATAATAAATTCTCACCATATAAAACATTTATTGTTGTTTCTGTTTCACTTTTTAATGGTTCTTTGTAAATTTTCTTGTTCATAACATTCCCCGTCTTTATTTCGTTCTAGTATTATCTTCTTTTGTAAGCATCTTTTATATTATATTTGCACGGTTTTAGCAAAAAGGTCTGTCAATATTAAATACAAAATAATATTTCTTATCTTCGTCTTTGAAACCTTCTTCCAACACTCCCAATAACTCATATCTATTATAATTTTTTTCATAAGGTATAACAATATCAAATATAGCGTTAGTATGTTTTTGAGCCGTAACAACTCTAAAATCATGTATGCTTATATCTTGGTCAAACTTTTTCAATATCTCTTCAACTTTATTCTTTATATTTTTAGTTTCCTCATCATTTATATTTAATGGATCTATATGAACCGTTAAATCTATGTTTAGCTCTTCCTTAAACTCACGTTCCACAATATCTGCAACCTCATGTGCTTCAGTTATTCCCATTGTGTCTGGAACTTCAGCATGCACAGTAACAAAATCATTTTGCTCGCCATAACTGTGTATTCTTAAATCATGTATTCCTATTATCTCCTTATGGCTCAAAATTTTCTCTTTAATCTTGTTGATTTTTTCCTCTGATGGAATTATTCCTAGAAGTGGATTTATTGTATCTTTTAATGACTTGATTGAGCTTATAATTATGAATATTGATACTATAATTCCTGTATATGCATCTATGTTTATTTTGAATAATCCAATGATGATTGTTGCAACTAATACTGCCAGAGTAGATATTGCATCGTTTCTAGCATCTATTGCAGTTGCTTTTATTGTAGATGAATTTATCGATTTTGCGAAATTAGAGTACACAACCATTTGCAACACTTTACCAAGTACCGCAACAATCAATACCAAATAAGTAGCAACACTTATTTTTATCTCTTCAGGAGAAATTATTTTTCCTATTGATGTTTTTAAGAATATTCCACCCATAACCAGCATAAGCAAAGACACAATTATTCCTGTAATATATTCATATCTTGCATGACCATAAGGGTGCTCTTTATCAGCTGGTTTATTTGCAAGTTTAAAGCCTAATATAGTTACAATGCAAGAACCTAAGTCAGATAAGTTATTAAAAGCATCTGCCATAATTGTAATACTATTTGCCAATAATCCAATAACTAATTTAATTAGAAATAATATTAAATTAGTCACTATTCCAAAAATTCCAGCAACAATTCCATAACGATTTCTCACTTGTGGATTCTCAACATTTTTGTAATCTTTTATAAATAATTTTTTAAGCATCTCTATACCTTCCCCTTGTAATTCAAATTGATAATTTTTGACTATATTCATATTTTAGCTTAAATTTACCCCCTACGTCAAGGTTTAGTTTAACCTATATTACTTCAATTTTTAGTATTATATGAGTTATTCAATTAATTTTGCTTAAAATTATCAAAATTGAGTAAAAACACTTGAAATTTTAAATATTATACAGTATAATAATGTTATTGTTTGTGAGAGTAATATTTTCAAATCATAAGCATATAATACAGTATAAACAAAATATGGCACCATAGCCAAGTGGTAAGGCAGAAGTCTGCAAAACTTTTATTCCTCAGTTCGATTCTGAGTGGTGCCTCCAATAAAAATTAACTTACGAACGATTAAGTTCGTAAGTTTTTATTTTGTGCAAAATTTATCGTACATATCAAGTTTTTCAAAATTTCTTATTTCCTCAAATCTGTCTATTCCTGGTATTAGTTCACTTTTCATATATTCATCGTACATTATTTCTTTTTGAAATCCTTTTCAATTTTTTCTTACATTTTTAATTGACTTTACTCCATTTAAGTTATAAAATAGAGCATATAAATTTTGAATTATTAATATATTATAAAGATAACATTCTAAATGTATTTCAATTTAATTTGTTATCTAAAGGAGACTTATATATGATTATATTATTAGACGCTATGGGTGGAGACAATGCACCTGATGCAAACATTAAAGGTGCTGTAGCAGCAATTAATCAAATTCAAGCTGAGCTTTGGCTTATTGGAAAAGAAGAAGTAATTAAAGCAAAATTGAAGGAATTTTATAATAAAACAGCTGAAGAAATCTCACCAAGACTAAAAATCTATAACGCAACTGAAACAATTGAAATGGAAGACACTCCTACTCTTGCAATTAAACACAAGAAAGATTCTTCTATGGTTGTTGGATTTAATTTACTAAAAGAAGGAAAAGGTGATGTATTTATTTCAGCAGGAAATTCTGGTGCACTTCTTACTGGAGCCACTCTTTTAGTTGGTAGAATAAAAGGTGTTGATAGACCTGCTTTAGCCGGAATACTTCCTTCATACCATAAGAGATTAGTTCTTATGGATTGTGGTTCTAACACAAACTGTAAGCCAATAAATTTATTACAGTTTGCACAAATGTCTAGCATTTATATTCATGATGCTTTAGGAATTGATAATCCTGCAATTGGACTTCTAAACATTGGTACTGAAGAGACTAAAGGAAATGAATTGATACGCTCTAGCTACAATTTATTGAAAGAAAAATCTCCTGAATTAGGTATAAATTTCATAGGTAATATTGAAGGAAGAGATGCTTTTTCTGGTAAAGTTGATGCAATTATTGCAGATGGATTTACAGGAAATATATTCTTAAAAACTGTTGAAGGAATGGGTAAATTTATTAAGAGATCTTTATCTGAAAGCTTAAAGAAAAATATCTTCTCAATTCTTGGTTCAATACCAACACTACCTGCTATTGGTAGATTTAAGAAAATGATGGATTATAAAGAATATGGTGGAGCTCTTTTCTTAGGTGTAAAAAAACCAGTTGTAAAAGCTCATGGAAGCAGTGATGCAAAATTATTTGAATTTACTGTAAAGCAAGCAGAACAATTTGTTAATAATAAAACTGTTGAAAAACTAACTGCAGAATTTGAAAAAATGTCTAAAACAGAATAATAAATTTAAATATAAAAAAGCCACAAATTATACTGAAGTTGTCAACCAAAAATAGACTTTTGTGTCTACTTTCATATTACCACTTCAATTATACTCGTGGCTGTTTTTTTACAATTTTATATTCAAAAAGAATGGGTAAATTAATATCACCCATTCTTTTATTTTTTAGATTTTTGTTTAGAATTATTGTAATTCTACAACTGCTCCAACAGCTGTGAATTTTTCTTTTAATTCTTCTGCTTCTGCTTTAGAAGCTCCTTCTTTAACTGTTTTTGGTGCTCCATCAACTAAGTCTTTAGCTTCTTTTAATCCTAATCCTGTTGCATCTCTTACAACTTTGATTACTTGGATTTTGTTAGCTCCAGCTTCTTTTAATACAACGTTGAATGAAGTTTTTTCTTCAGCTGCTGCTGCTCCTGCTCCAGCTGCTGGTGCTGCAACTGCTGCTGCAGATACTCCATATTTTTCTTCTATTCCTTTAACTAATTCAGCAAGTTCTGCTACTGATAAAGCATCAATGCTTTCTAATAATTCATCTATTTTTGCCATTTTAAATTTCCTCCTTATATATTTTTTTATTTTAGAACTTTACGTTCTTATTTCACGGCAATGTGAATTTAAATTTTTTTGAACTCTTCGTTCTTATTTACTAATAAGTTTTGTTTAAAATTAATTCTAAGCGTTTTCTTTTTGTGCCTTAACCTGATCAAGTGCAACAGCAAGTTTTGTAATATTTCCAAGTAAAGCTCCAGCAAGTTTTGCAAGTAATTCTTGTCTTGATGGTAGTTTTGCAAGTGTTATTATTTCTTCTGCTGTCATAACTTTACCTTCGATGATTCCACCTTTTATTTTGTAGAAATCATGATCCTTTGTAAAGTTGTATATAACTTTTGATGGTGCTAGGTAATCATCTTTACCTATAACTAATGCAACTGGTCCCTCTAAAGCTTCGTCTAATTCAGATTCTCCATTTGCATCTAATGCTCTTCTTATAATGTTATTTTTTATAACTTTATATTCAGCATCAGCCTCTCTTAAGTCTTTTCTTAATTTTGTTACATCTGTAACTGTGATTCCTCTGTAGTCTGTTAATAAAACTACTTTAGCTTCTTTAATTTCTTGTGCTAATTCATTTACTTTTTCTTGTTTTTTTGCAATTGTTTTCTCATTTGCCATTTTTTGATTCACCTCCTAAACAAAAATCCAATCCGTACAGCCTGTGAGGCTATAAGAATTGGACTTATCCGTTCTTATGCCTCGGTAGGACTTACATTTTATAAATGCCTACTGTCTTGGGCTATATTTCATAAATTATTTTTGGTCAATATACATACTTGGACCCATTGTTGTAGATATTGCCACACTCTTTATATATTGTCCTTTTGCAGCAGCTGGTTTAGCTTTTATGATTGCACCGATTATTGCATCATAGTTTTCTGCTAATTTGTCTGCTCCAAATGAAACCTTACCAAATCCTAAGTGAATTATATTATTTTTGTCTAATCTATATTCAACTTTTCCTGATTTGATTTCATTTATAGCTTTTGTAACATCCATTGTTACAGTTCCTGATTTAGGGTTTGGCATTAATCCTTTTGGTCCTAATACCTTTCCTAATCTTCCTACAACACCCATCATATCTGGTGTTGCAACAACTACATCATAATCAAACCAATTTTCTTTTTCGATTTTTGGTATTAATTCTTCTGCTCCAACAAAGTCTGCTCCAGCCTTTAAAGCTTCATCAGCCTTTGGTCCTTTAGCGAATACTAAAACTTTTTGAGTTTTACCTGTTCCGTTTGGAAGTACTGTTGTACCTCTAACTTGTTGATCAGCATGCTTTGAGTCAACACCTAATTTAACGTGTAATTCAACTGTTTCATCAAATTTAGCTTTTGGCATTTTTTCAATAAGTTCTAGTGCTTCTTTTGCAGAATAAAGTTTTGACTTATCTACTAATTTTGCACTTTCTGCGTATCTTTTTCCTTGTGCCATTTTAATCCTCCTTTTGGTAATTTCGAGCTTAAGCTCTCCCAATTATTTTAATACTAGATATTCTAGCTTTTAATTTGTTGTTTTATAACTATATTTTATAAAACTAGTCAGCTACAACTACACCCATAGAACGAGCTGTTCCTTTTACCATGCTCATAGCTGCTTCTAATGATGCAGCGTTTAAGTCTGGCATTTTTTGTTTAGCAATTTCTTCTACTTGTGCCATTGTTATTGTAGCAACTTTTTCTCTATTTGGCTTTCCTGAAGCCTTTTCTATTTTAGCAGCTTTTTTAATTAATACTGCCATTGGTGGTTCCTTTGTTATAAAAGTGAAAGATTTATCTTTGTAAACTGTTATAACTACTGGAATTATTAATCCTGCTTGTTTTGCAGTTCTATCATTGAATTCTTTAACGAATTGCATGATGTTAACTCCACTTCCACCTAATGCTGGTCCTACTGGTGGAGCTGGTGTAGCTTTACCTGCAGGAATTTGTAATTTTATAAGTGTTGAAATTTCTTTCTCTGCCATAGTTTATAGTGCACCTCCTTTTTAGTATATATATTAACAAAATAATTTATTAAAAAGAATTATAAAAATTCTATTTTAAACATTTTAATATAACAGTTATAAATTAAAATTTGCAATCAATATTCCAAATTAAAATTTATAATGTATTCAAAATAATTATAATAAGTACTTAAGTATAATTATTTAACTTTTTGTACTTGTGATAATTCCAAGTCTACTGGAGTTTCTCTACCAAACATTGAGACAAGCACTTTAACTTTGTGTTTCTCTTTGTTTATTTCTTGTACAATTCCAATATAATCTTTAAATGGTCCATCAATAATTTGAATTGAATCATTTACATCATAATCTACATTAATTTCAGATATTTCAAATCCCATCTTTCTGATTTCATCCTCAGTAAGTGGAATAGGATCTGTTCCAGAGCCAACAAAGCCTGTAACACCTCTAGTGTTTCTTACTATGTACCATGTTTGTTCAGTAACAATCATTTTAATTAAAACATATCCAGGGAAAACCTTCTTTAAGTTTGTTTTTCTCTTTCCATCTTTAATTTCAATTTGTTCTTCCATTGGTACTACTATATCAAAAAAGTATTCATCCATTTCTTGATTTTTTACTTTTTTCTCTAAGTCAGCTTTAACTTTGTTTTCATATCCAGAATATGTATGAATAACATACCACTTTGGTTCTAAATCTGTTTCTTGAGACATACTCATAGCCTCCTTCATTATTAAGCATTCTATGTTTACAATTTTCAGTTTCAGATAATGAATTTATTTCATTCACACATTTTATTCTTCACTTGAATTTACTACTGTATCTCCAGAATTTTCTGAATTTTCTGTAACTTCTGAGTTCTCAGCTTTAACTGTATTTTCAGTTTCATCTGCTGAATCTTCTGATATTACATTTGATGTTTCTAAATTTTGTGATGAACGAACTACCTTCTTAACTTTATCGTTTACTAAACCGTTTATTTCTCCAAAACAAAAATCTAATAAAAATACTATTGCACCAACTATTATAACTATCGCAATTACAGCAACTGTATTGTTAATTAGTTGTTTTTTTGTTGGCCATATTACTTTTTTCATTTCTGCTTTTACATCTTTTAAGAAATGAGTTTTATCCTTATTTTCTTTTTTGTTTTCTTTCTTTACGGCATTATTGGGTGTGCTATTTTTTACTTTCTTATCTTCTTTTTTTGCATTCTTAGCCATTCCATTTTCCCCCCAAGGATATTATTTTGTTTCCTTATGTGTAGTACGTTTTTGACAGAATTTGCAGTATTTTACTATTTCTAATCTATCTGTATTATTCTTTTTATTTTTTTCTGTCATGTAAGTTCTTCTTTTACATTCTGTACATTCCAATGTTATTGGTTCTCTTGCTCCTTTTGCAGCCATCTTATACACCTCCAGCAATTTATTTAGCTTTTATTAAAAACTTTTTTAAACGTATGTCCCTACATACGCTTAAATATTGTATCACGAATTGACCTATATGTCAATGTTTTAAAGGTAATTTATTAAAATCCTCTAAATTTTTATTTTTATATTTGCTACCCTCATATTTTTACAGCCTAAAGCCGAGACATCATATAATGTCCCGGCTTTTATCACCTCCATATAGTAGTTATTGTTTGAATTGAGTTACTTCTTTTGGCTATTATTTACTAGCAACTTTGTATATGCATCTCGCAGTTCGGAATACAAAGTTCTGAGATTGTTCAACACAATCTGCCAATTCATTTCATCAACAAAGTTATTGATTTTTGTAACAAAGTCTATTTGCTGATCTGTTGCGGGAAATTCGGGTTGCAGTTCTTTACTAAAGTATTGCCTTACATCCTCATACAATTGAAGTCTCATTTCTTCATCAAAATAAATTTCATTATAATCTTTTGAATATCCACCATAACTTCTAGCAGGCACTAGCCTCCCTTTATAATTCAAGCAATTATCTTCTAAGTGTCCAAAATCAATTTTATAGTCGGTCATCAAGGTTAAATTTTGCTTATATATCTCATTTTTTCGACCGGGCGACAATAAAATAAAATCCATAAATTTTCGGAAATATTCAAATTTTGCTACTTTAAACAATTCTTTCATTGTTTCAGTTGGACCTTTTTCATAAAATTGACATTGCCTTATAAACCAATCCTCACTGTCTGCAAAAAAAGCTCTAATGAATCTCAAATCCACATCTGACAAGTAATCTTGAACTCTAACACTCAAAGTCATCTTTTGGTAGATTTCTAACAAATTTCCACCATTTTGAATTATTTTTTCATGCAAAGAATCAATTCTGTCAGTAAGAAGATAATATTCATCCGTTTCCCTCTTTTTCTTCATTTCAGTTGGAATCGAAGCAACAGCGTTATACATAAAAAGAGCTGATGCAGAAATTGAAGCAGCAATGAATTTATTACTTTCTGCAATTTTTTCAGCACCATAGCTTACAGAATCTGTCATCCTTCCCATTTGTCTTGCAATGTCAGATAATGCAAAACTCTGACCTAATGCCGCGTTGCTCATGCGATACTCATACTTATTCATATTTTACTCCATTTCAATCTACAAATCTGGTTTACTATACAGATTAGCTTGGTTAAAGCCTTATTTAAAGCTTTAACAATAGTGAATGTCGGACATTTACTACTTTTTCTATCTCCTCCTTAATAATTATTTGAAGGTTTATACTTCAAAACATTTTGAATTTTTAGGTTTTTAAAAGCCTTGGTAACATAATATCATATTTAAGAAAAAAAAACAATACTTTCAGCTTCATTTCATATTTTACAATTTATAGCATATAAAAATACTATAAAGCGTAAAGCCTGGTCCATACCCTCTTGGTACTTTCCAGGCTTTACGCTTTACTTATTCATCATCTTTTTCATCGTCGCTTTTCTCACTTTCTTCACAGTCTTCCTTCTGTAACTTATCCAGTAGTACATACAGCCCCACATCAGCAAGTGTTTTCTCACCGACAATCCCTTCAATTTCAGGATGAAGGAAGCAAATAGCAGCTGTCCAAAGCCGCTCAGCATCTTTAGAAAACTGAATTTTATCTCTAAGTGTAAATCTTTTTAATTCATCCACACCATACATGAAGTCATTCAGCAGATCCCAGAGCTCATCAACAGGCATATACGTTCCTGTATAGAAACAGCCAGACTTACCATCATAAATCGGTTTAAGCATATAGATGTTTTCGATTTTTTTCATTGGTTTTTTCTTTCGTGTTATGAATCTAAAATTTAAAAGCTTCAGATTTTCAACAGATCTAGACCTTCCACATCTTTCTTCACAGTCTTCCTTCTGTAAGTTCTCCAGTAGTTTATACAGCTCCTCATAAGAAGGTGTTTTCTCACCGACAATCCCTTCAATTTCAGGATGAAGGAAGCAGATAGCAGCTGGCCAAAGCCGATCAGCATCTTTAGCAAACTGAATTTTATCTCTAAGTGTAAATCTTTTTAATTCATTCACACCATGCATGAAGTCATTCAGCAGATCCCAGAACTCATCAACAGGCATATACGTTCCTGTATAGATACAGCCAGGCTTACCATCATAAATCGGTTTAAGCGTATAGATGTTTTCGATTTTTTTCATTGGTTTTTCCTTTCGTGTTATGAAGCTAAAATTTAAAAGCTTCAGATTTTCAACAGATGTAGACCTTCCACATCTATTATCATTATAGCACTTTATGTTTACTTCTGCAAGTTTTTTGGTATAAAACTAATTTACACTTTATAGCATATAAAGATACTATAAAGCGTAAAGCCTGGTCCATACCTTCTTGGTACTTTCCAGGCTTTACGCTTTACTTATTCATCATCTTCTTCGTCCTCTTCTTCATCGTCTTTTTCACTTTCTTCACAGTCTTCATCCTGTAACTTATCCAGTAGTGCATACAGCTCCACATCAGAAAGTGTTTTCCCACCGACAATTCCTTCAATTTCAGGATGAAGGAAGCAGATAGTAGCTGCATGAATCGTGTCAGCCTCACTAATAAATACTTTGTCTTGCTCAAGCCATGAGTGTCCTCTGTCAATTTCATAGGAGAAATCATTCAGCAGTTTCCAGAACTCATCAACAGGCATCCACGTTCCTGTGTAGGTCTTACGTTGGGGAGTGGGATCATCATAATTCGGTTTAAGAGTATAGACGTTTTCGATTTTTTTCATTTGTTTTTCCTTTCGTGTTATGAAGCTAAAATTTAAAAGCTCCAGGTTTTCAACAGATGTAGACCTTCCACATCTAGTATTATTATAACACTTTATGTTTACCTTTGCAAGTGTTCTGGTATAAAATGAATTTTATCCCTCATATTCATATACTTTTAAACTATTATCAAACTTTACTTGTTTTTCTTTTTTTGTACTGAAAATCCAAATTTTCCAATTTTCTTTCCTAATGGATAATATCCACCGTTTGCATAAGCCATTAAATTACATTTACTTATATCAAATGCACCTTTTTCATCAATGTATTTTTCATCTGCATCTATTGATAATACTTCAGCAACAAACATGTCATGGCTTCCTAACGGAATAATTTCTTTTACTCTACATTCTACTGATACAGGGCTTTCTTTAATTAAAGGTGCTTTTACAAAGTTTCCTTTTTCCTTTGTAAGTTTCATCTCCTTAAATTTATCATAATCTCTTCCACTTCTTACTCCACACCAATCAGTTGCACGAGCTAACTTTTCTGTTGTTAGATTTATTACAAATTCTCCATTTTCTTTTATTATGTCGTGAGAATATCTTTCAGGTCTAACTGATATATAGCACATTGCAGGATTTGTGTTAAGTATTCCTGTCCATGCAACTGTTATTATATTTGATTTTTCCATTGTTCCACAACTTACCATTACTGCAGGTATAGGGTATATAAATGTACCTGCTTTCCATTGTACTTTAGCCATTTTTAACTCCTTTCCATACAAAATAAAAATTAGAAATTACAAATAATAGTTTATATTAAAATATATAATTAATGTAATACTTATATAAAACACATATTATTTACATTACTTAATATATCATTTAATACATTTATATTATCTCTAATTTCTAATTTTTTCAATGGTATTTTCTTTTAATTTTATTTTTTATAAATAAAAAAAAATCTGGCGACAACCTATCTTCCAGGCAAGGTAACTCGCGAGTATTGTCGGCATCTAAAGGCTTGACTTCTGTGTTCGGAATGGGAACAGGTATTTCCCTTTAGATAATAATCACCAGAAATGGTTAGTATACTTTTTAAAGCACACTCAAAAATACATAGAAGAATTATTCGTAAACCTTTTTTATATTAGTGGTTAAGCCCTCGATTTATTAGTATTGGTCAGCTCAATGTA